>Ga0209594_1000007_pt1 | contig 212615 bp, 204 predicted proteins | sample AshMeaCrysSpring_FD_184126 | JGI IMG/M metagenome (GOLD analysis project Ga0209594, IMG submission 184126) | Groundwater microbial communities from Big Spring, Nevada to study Microbial Dark Matter (Phase II) - Ash Meadows Crystal Spring... | ecosystem: Environmental > Aquatic > Deep...
ACTCTTGAAGGGCCACCGGCGTGGACTCCTGTTCGTGAACCCGGGAAGGAACACGACAACGATCACGCCGATGGCCCACCTCAACGGTGGACCCTCACCTCAGTTACACCACTCCGTGGGACGGGATCTTCTTGTGCATGTTCAACCGCTTCGGACCTCACCTTTGTACGCTATGGAACCCACCCACCAGAACGGTGGCAATCTGACCGTCTAGCAGCACCAATTTTCTGAAAAGCTCCTCAGTTCCAGACGCGAGAACCGGAACATCAGACGGGAACTCGCGCTCCAGCGCTATCGCGAGGGACAGGAGTTGTTCGACAAGCTGATTTCAGCTGTCGGTAGAGCGCGCTTCAACGATGGCTTCGGTCGGTGGAAGATCCCACAGCGTATGTCGGGCTTCATGTGCGCGAGGAGTACTTCGGTCTCGTGCAGCAGTGGAACGCGTCGTGGAACTTCCTTGCGCGTCTGAGGATCCATCTCGGCGACGACACGGCGGTCCGGTTCCTTGACTACCAAGACGACGGGCGTCCGGAGCCCAAGAGTCTGCATTACAGGTTCGTTTCCGCCCACCGCGCCGTCCTTGCTGCGGAGTCGAGCCGGACCTCGATCGAGGACGTGCAGGGGCAAGTCGATCGGCTGAATCATGCCTGGTCGGACTTCGCTGACGACATCGCCGTCGAGTTGACACACCGAGCTCGGTCGCCCGAACTGCTGGAAGAGCCCCACCCGGGAACCGAGCGCACCACGTGGCTTGAGCAGCCGACCACTACCTTCGCAACTTTCGGTGTCGCGCACGGGACCGACGATCACCAGTCCCGGGGCGATACTGGGCACGGCGTCAGCCAGGCATCGCCGGATACCGAGCTTGCCAGCGAAGGTACGAGCCCATGACCGGGTGCTTCGTGTGGGCCCGATCGATCATGTACCCATCAACTGCGGAACCCGGGTGATACGGTGCGGCGCTGGTCGGGCGTGAGGAGCGGTGATGTCGATCGTGGTCGAAGGACTGACCAAGCGATACGGAGCGAAGACCGTCGTCGACGATCTCAGCTTCGAGATCCTTCCCGGTCAGGTCACCGGCTTCCTCGGGCCGAACGGCGCCGGGAAGTCGACCACGATGCGGTGCATGGTCGAACTCGACCGGGCCGACTCGGGGACGGTCAGGGTGGAGGGGTCGCGGTACCGGTCGCTGCAGTACCCGGGGCGTGTGGTGGGGACGTTGCTGGAGGCCCGGGCCGTGCATCCGGCTCGAACGGCGCGGGGTCACTTGCGGATGCTGGCGGCGTGTGGCCGGATCACCGACACGCGGGTGGACGAGGTGATGGGCATGACCGGGCTGTCCGAGGCCGCTGGCCGGCGCGTCGGTGGGTTCTCGCTGGGGATGCACCAACGCTTGGGGTTGGCGGCGGCCATCCTTGGCGAGCCGACCTACCTGATGCTCGACGAGCCGACGAACGGCCTCGATCCGGAAGGCATCCGCTGGGTGCGGGACTTCCTGAAGCACCAGGCGGCGCAGGGACGGGGTGTGTTCGTGTCCAGCCATCTGCTTGCCGAGCTGGCGCTGTTCGTCGACCGGCTGATCGTCATTGGCAAGGGTAAACTGATCGCCGCGACCACGGTCGCCGAGCTGACCCGCCAGCGACCCAAGGACGTCTACGTGTGCACGCCGCGGGGCGACGAGCTCACCGGGGAGCTCCGCAAGCGAGGGGCGGAGGTGACGCCCGCTGACGCAGAGCTCCGGGTGACCGGAATGGCGGTGGAGGCCGTCGGCGATCTGGCTGCGCTGCTCGGGATCCCGCTCCACGGGCTGCGCGCCGAGTCGGGCACCCTCGAAGACGCGTTCTTGGAGATGACGGCCGAAGCCCAGGAGTACCGGTCCACGTTCGGCGACGAGGCGGTCCCGTCGTGAACAAGCTGATCCGTGCCGAGTGGATCAAGTTCTCGACGCTGCGCTCCAACACGATCCTGCTGGCCGTCGGCGTGGTCCTCAACGTCGCGGTCCTGGTGTTCGGGCTCGTGTTCTTCAACCGCTCGCTCGGCCCCGGCGACCCGGTGACCGACATCGACACCCGGATCTCGGCGGTCACGTCCCCCCTGGAGATGCTGGCCACCGTGCTCGGCATCCTGGCCGTCATGGTGACGGCCTCGGAGTACAAGTCCAAGACGGTCATCCCGTCGTTCGCTGCCGCCCCGATCCGCAGCGAGGTCATCGGCGCCAAGGGGATCCTGGTTGCCATGGTGTCGTTCACGACGGCCGTCGTGCTGGCGGTCGTCAACCTGGTTGCTGGCGCGGTCACTCTTGACGCCCAGGGCTTCCCGCTCGACCTGGCCGACGACCACCTCGTACAGGCCGTCAGCGGCGCGGTCATCTACGTCACGCTGGCAGCGCTGTTCGGCTTCGGGCTCGGGGTGCTGCTGAAGAGCCCCGTCCTGTCGGTCATCTTGGTCGTCGCGATCCCCAACGTGGTCGAGCCGGCGCTGGCCGGCTTCCTCCCGGACTGGATCGAACGGTTCCTGCCGTTCAGCGCCGGAGGCGCCCTGGCCGCCCCCGGCGGAACCGACCGCCTCAGCGCCTGGGAGGGCGGCGGCGTGCTCGGTCTGTGGGCGCTGGTGCTCATCGTCGTTGCGATCCTGGTGTTCGAGCGACGCGATCTCGGCAACACCGACTAGCCCTTCGGCTAGCCGTGACCTGGCCCGGGCCCAGCCCGTCCGTCGCAGGCCTCGGGAGGGAGTCCGTATGCCCCGTCCTCATCCGCCGGGGTTCCGTCAGCGGGCCGTCGAGCTGGCTCGGATGCGCGAGATGCCGGTGGCGAAGCTCGCCGAGGATCTGGGGGTCTCCGAGTCGTGTCTTCGGAACTGGATGGCGCAGGCCGACCGTGACGAGGGTCGGCGCAGCGACGGCTTGAGCACCGCGGAGCGCGAGGAGCTGGTGCGGCTACGCCGAGAGCTGCGCGTCGCGAAGCTCGGAGTCGAGATCCTCAAGCGTGCCGCCGCCTAGTTCGCTGCGGAGAACATCATCCCGATATCGCCAGCGCTCCCGCGCGGCAAGCGAGGCCTCACTACGAGCTGCAGGCGCCCCTCGCCAACGACCACTCGGCGGACGAACCTCATCACGTTCGCCAGGTGATGATGTCGCGGGGCCCCAAGGCTGTGAGCAGGCCAAACGCCGTCGATCGTTCGCGCTCCACGGCCAGACGTTCAGCAGTCTACGAGGCCGCCAGGACAGCAAAACGCCCTGTGACCAGGGCTTCCTTTGAGCGGACGACGGGATTCGAACCCGCGACCCTCACCTTGGCAAGGTGATGCTCTACCAGCTGAGCCACGTCCGCGTTGAGAGACGTACCGTAGCAAGACGCCTCCGCGAGCGACAACGCAGGCGGTGCGCTACTCCACCGGCACCGGCACCGGCACGGATCGGCGTGACCACACCACGGTGCCGACGGCACCCATCACGACGGCACCGCCGAGCAGCTGCCAGCCGTTCAAGGGCTGGTCGAGCAGCCACCATGCCAGCACGGCCGACACGATCGGTGAGCCGAGGGTGATGAGCGACAGCACGGTGACGTCGACGAAGCCCTGGGCCCAGGTCATCAGGCCGTGGCCGCCGAACCCCGGCACCATCACGATGAACAGCACACCGAGCCACTCCCAGCCGCCCACGGCTCGCAGGTCACCGCCGGTGACGAGCACGTAGGGCGTGATGGTGACCGCGGCCATGGTCAGCACGGCCGTCAGGTAGGCGAGCGTGTTGATCCCTTCGGTGCGCTGGCGCTTCACCTCGAGGAAGTAGACGGTCCAGATCACCAGGTTGGCGACCGCCCACAGGTCGCCCCGCAGTGAGGCGCCCCCGGTGCCGTCGGCCCCGAGCACGAACACCGCCACGCCCGCGATGGCCGCCAGGGTCAGCACCACGTCGCGCCGAGTGACCACCTCGCCGAACAGTCGTGCTGCCACGAGCAGCACGAGCACCGGCTGCAGGGCACCCATCAGGGTGGCGTTGGCCACGGACGTCTGCTGGATGGCGGCCCAGCCGGTGATCAGCGATGCGGCGAACAAGAACCCACCCCAGGCCGCCCGGCGCAGCACGGCGAGGGTGACCCGGTGGCCGGCGATGGCGGTGATCGCGAAGCCGATGGGCACGGCCAGCCACAGCCGCCAGAACACGATGACGGCGCTGGGAGCCGACATCGCTGCCACCATGATCGGGCCGAGACCCCAGAAGAACGTGGCCGCGCAGGCGGCGGCGAGCGGAGCGGAGAGGTCGCGGTGAGCAGCGACGGCCGCCTCAGCCCGCGCCACGGGCCTCGGGCGGCCGCAGGTCGACCCGCAGCACGAGGACGCCGTCCTCGATCGTGCCGACCGCGTCGCCGATGATGGCGAAGTCCTGGAAGTCGAGCTGCGCCTGCTGAAGGAAGTGCTGGCGCTCGGCACCCGCCACGGGCGGGAGCGGGCGGCGCTTCACCGACGCAGCACGCTCACGGAAGCGCTGGATCATGGCCTCGACGTCCAGGGAGTCACCCACGGGTGGCCAGGGTAACGGGCGCGCTCAGCGGCCGGCGGGGTCGTAGCGGCGGTCGGCCACCGTGGCGAGCCGCTCGTCGATGGGGCCGCGGCGGGCGTGGAGCTTGGCCAGCTGGCGGTCGCGGCGGGCTGCGTCGGCGGTGGCCCACCGGCGGCTCGACATCAGCTCGAGGCCCTCCAGCGCAGGGTGCAGCGGCTTGGTCGCCACGAAGAACCACGCAGTGAGCACGAGCAGCACACCACCGAGCACGAGCAGGGCCACGATGATGCGGTTCACCGTGCGGGTCGACTCGGGGTCGTCGATCTCGGTGACGACCGAGGTCGGGGCGGCCGTGGTGGGCACGGCACCCTCCTGCTCGCCCAGCACCTCCACCGCGGGAACGGGGGCAGACACGGCGCTCGCCGGCAGGGGCGCCGCCACACCCAGGGCTGCCGCGCCAACGAGCGCTGCGAGCCATCTCCCTGCCGTCTGCATGACGAGCCAGTCTCGCACGATCGCCCGGCCCGTCCCAGGCATCACCGCTGGTGCGCCGGGCAGGAGTAGGTCGTGCGGCCCCCCACCGTGCGGCGCTGCAAGGGCACGCCGTCACGGGGGCACAGCCCACCGCGCTGGCGGGACGCCTGGAGGTCACCGGTGTGGCTCCCCCCGCGGCGCCCCAGCACAGCGAGCGTCTGGGCGAGCGCCCGGTGCAGCCGCCGCTGCTCGGCGGCGTCGAGGGAGTCGGCCCGGCGGGCGGGGTCGAGGCCGGCTCGCCAGAGCAGCTCGTCGGCGAGGAGGTTGCCGATGCCGGCCACCACGGCCTGGTCGAGCAGCCGGGCCTTGAGCGGTGCCCGGCTGCGCACGCGCACCGCCAGCTCACGCGCCGTGAGCCCGAGGGCGTCGGGGCCGAGGGCCTCCTCGTCGGGGTCGAGCTCGGCCCCGCCGAGCCGGCGGGGGTCGTTGAGGCGCAGCACCGCGCCGGATCGGAACCGCAGCACGAGGCGGTCCCACACCGGATCGTCCCGACCAGAGGCGTACAGGAGCGGGCCGACCGGGTCGACGCCGTCGACGAGGAGCTTGCCGGTCATGCCGAAGCGCAGGCCGAGCACCGGCCCGTCGGTGTCGAGCAGCAGGAGCTTCCCCCGCCGGCGCGCTGCGGTGACCGTGCGTCCTCGCAGGGCCGACCGCAGCCCCGCCGGGCTCACGCCGCGCTTCAGGAACCAGGCGTCGGTGGCCACCACCTCGCGCACGACCTCACCGATCACCGACGACGCGGTCGTGCGGTACTGCTCGACCTCCAGCAGCTCGGGCATCAGTGCGACTGCAGGCGCGCGTCGTCGGCCAGGTCGGCGAACAGCGCCCGGGCTCCGGGCTGCAGCTCGAGCATGGAGGCGTCGCCCACCATCACCCCCCGGGTCGGTGGCACGACGCTGCGGATCTGGGCCGGGTCGACCGTGAGGGCCAGACGAGCCAGCCGATAGACGTCGGCCGTGCCGCCACCCTGGAAGCGGGTGTGGCGGATGATCGAGCCGGCGTGCAGCAGCGTCTGGGCCGACGTGCCGCCCTGCCCTCGCACGGCGGCCAGCATGGCGAGCAGCAGCTGGGCCTGGTTCTGCGTGCGGCGGATGTCGCCGTCCGGGAAGGCCTTGCGGCTGCGGGCGAAAGCCAGCGCCTGGGCGCCGTCGAAGCGCACCCGGCCGGGTCCGGCGTCGAGGCCGACGTTGCGGTCGCGGATGCGCTGGGGGAGGTCGAGCTCGACGCCGCCGATGTCGTCGACCATGGCGCGCAGGCCACCGAACGTCGTGACGACGACGTAGGAGATCGGCACGCCGACGAGCTGGCCGACGGTCTCGGCCGCCAGCGACGCCCCTCCCCTCGCGTAGGCCTCGTTCACCCGCCGGCGGCCGGCGCCCGGGACGGCCACACGGGTGTCACGGGGGATGTTGAGGATCACGGCACTGCCTCCGCCGGCCGGCACGCCGACGAGGTGGACGGCGTCGCTGCAGCCGCAGCCGGCCTGGCCCCGCCGGTCGTCTCCGAGCAGCAGGAGCCACAGGTCGCGCCCGGGCGTCCAGCGGACCTCGGCGGTGTCGGTGCGGATCACACGGAACGCCACCTCGCCCGACCGCAGCCACCACGTGACGGCTGCGGTGCTCGCCACCGTGGCCAGCACCAGCGCGAGGGCGACGACCCGAACGAGACGCCTCACGGCAGCTCCCGGTCGACGCGCAGCTCGAAGGCGTCGATGCGCCAGCCGCCGCCCTCGAGGACCAGCGTGAGCGTGCCGGTACGGGCCGTGCGCACAGGCACGCCGTCGGTGGTGCCGACCACGGCCAGGTCGACCACCACGTTGGCCACCGACGAGCCGTCGGGAGCCACGATGCCGCTCACCTCGGTGGTGCGCCGCTCGACCGCGGCGTCGGCCACCAGCGCAAGCCCCTCGTCGGTGAGCACGCCACGCTGCTCGGGCAGGAGGCTGGTGCGGGCGGCCTCCGTGAGGAGCGCCTCCAGTGGCGCCGCGGCGCCCGTGCGCAACGGCTCGAGGACGGCACCGGCCAGGTAGGCGTCGACGGCGGCGTCGACGCCCGCCACGGCGTCGGGCGCGAGGAAGGCGACCTGGAACGGCCCGAACGGGCCGTAGGGGCTCGAGAAGTCGCCAGCGTTCGGGTCACGCGGCCGCACGACGTCGGCGGGGGGCGCGTCGTCGGGGTCGGGCTGCTCGAGGGTCGGAGGCGGCGCGGTGGTGCCCACCGGCGCCGTTGCCGCCGGCGCGGCGGTGGTCACGGGCGCGGCCGACGGTACGGGCAGGGTGTTGCCCGGGGGCGCGGTGACCGCCGCGGCCGTCGTCGTGGGCGCGGCCGTGGTGGCGACGGTCGAAGACGACGTGGCCGGCGAGGCGCCGCCGGCCCCACCGCACGCGGCCAGCACAACGGTGAGCGCCGCCAGACCGGTGCCGACACGGCGGGCCCTGCGTCGGGAATGCTGGTGGGCGGTGAACGACCTGTTCTGGTTCGTGGTGTCGGTGCTGATCATCGGCGGGCTGCTGTGGGTGGCCCGGCGCATCGAGCCCCACTGGTCGAACAAGACCGGCGACCGCTTCACCTGTCGCGTCCAGGTGATCGACCACATGGCCCGCGCCGAGGGGCGCTGGCGCGACGCGCGCGCAACCGTGGTCGACGACCGGGTGAGCATCACGAAGAAGGTACTGCCGGGCCCGGGGATGGACGGGGTTCCACGGGAGGTGATCGGGCGCAGTGCCTCGGCATCGCGGGGCGTCGTGGTGTTCGTGCTCGACGGCGAGCCCTACGTGGTCGTGCGGGTGCCCAAGAGCTCCCCTGCCGTCGCCCGCCTCGACGCGATCAGCACGATGAGCTGAGCGACGGCACCTCAGCCGAGGGCCTGCAGCAGGTCGGCGACGAGGTCGTCGGGGTGCTCGAGGCCGACGGAGATGCGCACAAGGCCGGGCGTGATCCCGGCCGCCTCGAGCTCGCGGCTGTGGAGGCCGGCGTGGGTCGAGTTGGCCGGCGACGTCACCAGCGTCTCGGGTCCGCCCAGGCTCGGCGCCATCTGGGCCACCCGGACCCCTTCCACGAAGCGGCGGCCGGCTTCGAGCCCGCCGCGCAGGTCGGCGCTCAGCACGGAGCCGAAGTGGCGCATCTGGCGCCGGGCCAGGTCGTGCTGCGGGTGCGACGGCAGTCCCGGATAGCTCACCGTTCCGACCGCGGGGTGAGCCTCCAGCACCTCGGCGATCCGTTGGGCGGAGGCGCACTGGCGCTCGAGGCGCACGGGCAGCGTCCGGATGCCTCGCAGCGCGTTGAGCGCGTCGAACGGCGAGGCGCACGCGCCGTGGAGCACCGCGTATCCCCAGATGGCCTCGACCAGGTCGTGCTGGCCGCTCACCACACCGAGCGTGGCGTCGTTGTGGCCGGCGATGCCCTTCGTGGCCGAGTGCACGACGAGGTCGACGCCGTGAGCGAGCGGCTGCTGGCCGAGCGGGGTCGCGAACGTGGAGTCGACCACCGTGAACGGCCCGGCCAGCGCGCCCAGCTCGTCGAGGTCGACGAGCGACAGCTGCGGGTTGGCCGGCGTCTCGGCCACGACGAGCATCGTGCGCCCGGGCCGGACGGCCTCGGCGAACGCGCCGGGTGCCGTGCCGTCGACGAAGGTCACGTCGATGCCGAAGCGGGCGCACACACCGCTCAGGAACAGGTGCGTACCCGAGTAGAGGTGGTGCTGGGCGACCACGTGGTCGCCGGGTGAGCACAGGGCCATCACGGTCGACGCGATGGCGCCCATGCCGCTGCCGAAGGCCAGCGACGCCTCGGCCCCCTCGAGCGCGGCGACGGCGTCTTCGAACGCGTTGACGGTCGGGTTCGCGTAGCGGCTGTAGAAGTGCTCGCTGCGGGGCGCCGTGCTCATGCGCCGGGCATCGTCGAGCGAGGGCGTCACCCAGGCGGAGGAACCCCACAGCGGCGCCGACAGCGAGGTGCCGTTGGCGCGCCTCCCGGCCCGGATGGCGACGCTGTCGAGGTGGAGGTCGTCGTTCAACTCAGTCCTTGCCGATGCGGTCGAGGAAGCAGCCCAGGGCGCTGCCGACCTGCTCCAGGTCGATGAGGAAGGCATCGTGACCCTCGGGCGAGTCGATCTCGACGTACTCGCAGTCACCGCCGATGGCCACCAGTACGTCACGGATCTCCTGCTGCTGGTAGCTCGGGTACAGCACGTCGCTCCAGATGCCCATCGTGAGCACCGGGACGCTGATGCGCCGCATCGCCGGCACCACCCCGCCACGCCCGCGGGCCACGTCGTGGAGGTCCATGGCCTTGCCCAGAAGGAGGTAGCTGTTGGCGTCGAAGCGCCGCACGAGCTTGTCGCCGTGGTAGTCGAGGTAGCGCTCCACCTCGAAGCGCTGCCACAGCTCGAAGCGGTCGTTCGGGTCGACCAGCTCGCGGCCGAAGCGCTGTGTGAACACCTCGTCACTGCGGAACATCACCTGGGCGATCTGGCGGGCGACGGCCAGTCCGGCCACCGGTCCCACCTCCTCGCCGTAGTAGTCGCCGCCGTGGAAGTGCGGGTCCATCCGCACCGCCCGCCGGCCGATGGCGCTGAGGGCGATCTGCTGGGCAGTGGCCTGCAGGCAGGTGGCGATGGGCACGAGGCTGGCGACGCGGTCGGGGAACGTGATCCCCCACTCGAGCACCTGCATGCCGCCCATCGAGCCACCGATGACGCTGTGCCAGCGGCGGATGCCGAGGTGGTCGGCGAGGCGGGCCTGGGTCCGCACCATGTCGCGTGGTGTGACGACGGGAAAGCGGCTGCCGTAGGGGCGGCCGGCGTCCGGGTCGATGCTGGCCGGGCCGGTCGTGCCCTGGCAGCCGCCGAGCACGTTCGCGCACACGACGAAGTAGCGGTCGGTGTCGACGGCGCAGCCGGGACCCACGACACCGTCCCACCAGCCGCCAGCGGGGTGGCCACTGCCGGCGGGTCCGTGCACGTGGCTGTCGCCCGTCCAGGCGTGGCACAGCAGCACGGCGTTGGAGGCCGAGGCGTCGAGCTCACCCCACGTCTCGTAGGCGAGCGTCACGTCGTGGAGGTGGCCGCCACCTTCGAGCACGAAGGGGTGGTCGGTGGCGATCGAGAGAAATTGGCGGTGCCCGGCCGGCATGCCCGGCTGCCACGCGCCGGTCACCGGCAGCGGTGCGCTCACGTCTCCCCCTCTCGTCGCGGTCCAACGGTCGTCGACGCACCCCGAGAGGCGGAAGCTCGGGTTGCCGGCTGCGCCTCGCCGCCCAGGGGCGGCTCGGATCGCCGGCCACATCCCCGCCGAGGCGGGATGGCACCTTGGGGCTTCCGGACCCAGGTTGCCGGACCGCCCGGCCGGAGCCGGGAGGCCGCTCGAGATGCGTACGAACCTCATCGTACCGACCGGCGGTCGGGGCCGGCAGGTCGAAACGGGGGGCCGCCGCCGTCAGGCGGTCCGGTAGCGCTCGTCGGTGGCGAACCAGCCGGGCGTCCCGACCACGGCGCCGAAGCCGTCGAAGTCGACGAGGCGGTCGAGATGCGCGCGCAGGCTGCCTTCGTCACGCAGCACGGCGAGGGTGTCGCGCAGGGCCTTCACGGCCGTGAAGAGGCCGGAGAGCGGTGACACGACGAGCGTGAAGCCGAGGTCGCGCAGCTCGGGCCCCGTGAGCAGCGGGGTGCGGCCGGTCTCCACCATGTTGGCGACGAGCGTGATGTCGGGCAGGGCGGCGGCGACGGCCTCGAGCTCGGCGATGCTCTCCGGCGCCTCCACGAACAGCGCGTCGACCCCGGTGTCGCGGGCCATGCGGGCCCGCTCGAGGGCCTCGTCGAGCCCGACGGCGGCGCGGGCGTCGGTGCGGGCAGTGACGTGCAGGTGGGTGCGGTGGTCGCAGGCCGCCCGCAGCTTGGCCAACCACTCCTCGCGTGGCACCACCTGCTTGCCGGCCATGTGGCCGCAGCGCTTGGGCCACACCTGGTCCTCGAGGAACAACCCGGACGCCCCGGCCGCTTCCCAGAGCGCGACGGTGCGAGCCACGTTGAGCGGGTTGCCGTAACCGGTGTCGGCGTCGACGACCACGCACAGCCCGGGAGCCGCCGCCACCACCCGCCGGGCCACCTCGGCCATCTCGGCCTGGGTCAGGAAGCCCATGTCGGGCAGGCCGAGCATCGTGCCGCTCACGCAGTAGCCCGACAGGAACACCGTGGAGAAGCCGGCCTCGGCGGCCAGCTTGGCCGTGAGGGCGTCCCACACGCCCGGCATGACCACCGCCTCGCCCCGGGCCAGCTCGGCCCGGAAGTCGTCGCCGGTCATCCCACCCGCTCCGCCGCCAGTGCCTTCAGACGCTTGTAGTCGACCTTGCCGTTCGGCGCCCGCCCGATGGTGTCGACCACCACGACGTGACGCGGTGCCTTGTAGGCGGCCAGGCGGCTCTTGACATGGCCGGCCAGGTCGGCCGCTTCCAGGTCGGCGGCCGCCACACCCTCGGCCGGCTCCACGACGGCGCAGATGGTCTCCCCGAAGCGCTCGTCGGGCAGGCCGACGGCGACGGCGTCGAACACGAGCGGGTGGGTCTTCAGCGCCTCCTCGACCTCCTCGGGGAACACCTTCTCGCCGCCCGTGTTGATGCAAACGCTTCCGCGGCCGAGGAGCTTCAGGGTGCCGTCGGCGTTCACCTCGGCCCAGTCGCCCGGCACGCTCCAGCGCCTGCCTTCGAACTCCCGGAACGTGGCCCTCGTCTTGGCCTCGTCCTTGTAGTAGCCGAGCGGGATGAACCCGGTGATGGCGACCATGCCCTGCTCACCCGAGCCCGGCTCGACCCGCATGCCGTCGTCACGGAAGACCGCACAGGTGGGCCCGAGGGCGAACTTCGCCGTCTCCTGGGCGTTGTCCTTCGTGCTGACCGATGCGCCGAGTCCGACGGCCTCGCTGCTGCCGTAGCTGTCGAACAGCACCGCCTGGGGGATGTGCTTCAGGAGCCCGTCCTTGTTGGCCTGGCTCCACATCACACCCGAGCTGGAGATCATGAGCACGCTCGACAGGTCATAGCGACCGGGGTGCTCGTCGAGGTGGGCGAGCATCGGGCCGGCGAAGGCCTGGCCCACGATGATGACGCTGTTCACCTTGTGCCGCTCGACCTCGCCCCACAGCTCGGCCACGTCGAGGTGGCGGCTCGGCAGCGTGGCCACCGTGCCGCCGAGGTTCATGGCCACGAGCGAGCTGAACTGGCCGGTGCCGTGCATCAGCGGACAGGCGCTGAGCAGCACCATGCCGGGTGCCGACGGGTCGATCCGCCCGACGAGGTCGTCGGTCGAGGTCGCCGGCGGGATGCCGAGCACCGCGTTGCCACCGGCGCCGAGCACGTTGAACAGGTCGTCCTGGCGCCACATGACGCCCTTGGGCATGCCCGTGGTGCCACCCGTGTAGAGCAGCAGGAGGTCGTCGCCGCTGCGACCCCACGGCGCCACGAAGCGGGGGACCGCGGCGCCGACCACGTCGTCGTAGGCGACGGCCCAGTCGGGCACCGGCTCCGTGCCGTCGGCCACGGCATACCAGCGCCGCACCTTGGTCAGCCGATCGCGCACACCGTCGAGCAGCGGCCCGAACGACGTGTGGAACACCACGGCCTCGGCATCGGCGTTGTCGAAGAGGTAGACGATCTCCTCGGGGCCGTAGCGGTAGTTGGTGTTCACGGGGGCGAAGCCGCCCTTGAAGGCACCGACGTAGGTCTCGAGGTACTCCGGGCAGTTGTAGAGGTAGGCGGCGACCTTGCTCTGCTTCGTGAGCCCGGCGGCCGCGAAATCGGCGGCGAGCGCGTTGGCTCGGCGGTCGAGCTCGCCCCAGGTGACCGTACGGTCTCCCTGCACCTGGCACGGCCGGTCGGGCACCTTGGCCGCGACCGCCTCGTACACGTCGGCGAAGTTCCAATCGGTCATGCGGTCCCCCCGTCGTCACGCCGGTCGCGAGGCCCGGCGGACCGGCGACGGTAGCGGCGCCACCCGGCCGACCTGCAACCCGCTGGGGCGCCGTCAGGCCCGCAAGACGCCGTCGGTGATGTGGACGGTGCGGTCGGCGAAGTGGGTCATGCGCTCGTCGTGGGTGACGATGACGGCGGCCGTGCCCCGGCCCTTCACCTCGTCACGGATGAGCTGCATCACCTGCTCGCCGAGCTTCGTGTCGAGGGCAGACGTCGGCTCGTCGAACAGCACCAGCGCCGGCTCGTTCATGAGCGAGCGGCCGATGGCGACACGCTGGCGCTCGCCGCCCGACAGCTGGCCCGGGAGGTTGCCCAGGCGGTGCCCGAGCCCGAGCTCGTTCAGCAACAGCTCGGCTCGGGCCTTGCTGGCGGCGCCCTTGCGCTTGCCGCCCAGCTCGTCGACGACGAGCAGGTTCTCGCGGGCGGTGAGGAACGGCACGAGGTTCACGGCCTGGAACACGAAGCCGACCCGCCGGCGGCGGAACTCGGTGAGGCGCTTGGGGTCGTAGTCGCTGATGTGCTCGCCGCCCACCTCGACATGCCCGGTCGTGGCCGACAGCAGACCACCGGCGATCGACAGCAACGTGGTCTTGCCCGAGCCCGAGGGGCCGACGAGCGCGACGATCTCGTCGGTGCCCACGGTGAGCGTCGCGTGGTCGAGGGCGACGACGTCGGAGTCGCCCGAGCGATACACCTTGCGGACGTCGCGCAGCTCGAGGGCGTTCGTGGTGGTGACGGCACTCATTGGGCACTCCCGATGGCAGCAGCCGGGTCGACACGGGTGACCCGCCGGAGGGACACGAGGCCACCGAGCGCCGCCACCACCACGACGACGACCGCCGTGGTGACGGCCCTCGACGGCCGGAGCTGGAGGGGGACCTGCGGTGGGACCACCGAGCCGAGCAGGAACGCAGCCGAGATGCCGAGCACCACGGCGATCAAGGCGACCACGACGGCCTGGGTGAGGAGGCCGACGACGAGCTGGCGGCTGCTGGCCCCGATGGCCTTCAGCACGCCGTAGAGGCCGACACGCTCCAGCGTGAGCAGGGCGAAGAACAGCGCGACCACGATGCCGGCCACCACGAAGGTGATGCCGATGATGAGGTTGAACGTCGAGCGCTGCTCACGGGTGCCGGGCAGCGAGTCGACGGCCTCGTCCTTGGTGAGCGTGGAGGTCTGGCCACCGGTGGCGTCGTCGATTGCTGCCGCCAGCTCGGCGGGGCTGCCCTCCCCCGTAGCGACGAGTGACTGGAACACGCCCTCGGTGACACGGGCGTCGGGACGGCTCTTGTTCTGCACCTCCCGCCAGGTGCCGGGCTCCACCCAGAGGCCGCCCTGCAGGAGGTAGTTGGTGTCCTCCACGAACCCCGCCACCTCGATGGGCACCCGGGCCGGCCCGAGGAGCAGCACGTCGCCGTCGTCGACCCCGAAGGCCTGGAGGCGCTCGTCGGCCCACGCCCGTCCTGGCGCCGGTGGCTCTGGCACGCCGGACGGCGGTAGCTCGTAGCCGATCACGGCGGCGTCGGCGAGTTCGTCCTCCCCCGGCACCTCGGCACCGACGAGAGCGAACCCGAGTCCACCGACCTCGGTGACCCCGGGCGCCTGCTCGACCTCCTGGCGGAGCTCCGGGGTGATGCGGCTGCGCAGGAACGACTCCCGCGAGTCGGCCGAGTAGACGAACACGTCGGCCTGCTGGGCCCGGATGGCACCCGTCGAGCCGAGGAAGAGTCCGTCGAGCAGCCCGCCGAGGAACAGCAGCAGCAGCACGATGAAGGTGAGCGCACCGGTGGCCACCGCGAAGCGGCCCGGGCGGCGGCGCAGCTCCCGCAGCGCCAGCTTCATGCGTTCACCCCTCCCGGCTGGGTCGCCCGGATCGGGTCGATGCGCAGCACACGCCGGATCGCCCCCCACGACGCCAGCGTCGACAGCACGAGGATGACCGCCGACGTCGCGAGGATCGACCCCGGCTCGAACACGACGGCCACGTCGGAGCCACCGGTGCCGAGGCGAGCCAGGCCGAGGAGGCCGACGGCCACCACGATCCCGCCGCCGACGACCACGAACACCTGCAGGAGCAGGCTGGTCACCAGTGTCCGGGCCGGGGCGCCGATCGCTCGCAACAGCGTGAGCGACTGCGCCTTCTGGACGGTGAGGATCACGAAGAAGAACCCCGACACGATGACGACGATCAGGCCGGCCACGTAGACCACCGTGGTGAGCGACTGGCGTACGGCCGAGACGCCGGGCGAGCTGTCGACCGCCTCCTGGCGAGTCAGGGCGAGCACCCCGCTGACCGAGCCCTCGACGGCGTCGACCGCCTCTTGCGCTCCGCCGGGGCCCTCCTCGATCACCGCCACCGACGGGTACACCACCTGCGCGTCGGGGTTGCGGGTCTTGCGGGCCGCTTCGTAGGTCTCGAACGACACGAACATCGTGGGCGAGACGGAGTAGTTGATGTCGCGGGCCAGCCCGACGATCGTGATGTCGGCGCCGTCGGGCTCGAGGCGGATCGTGTCGCCCACGTCGAAGCCCTCGCTCCGGTTGCGCTCCGACGCCACCGCCTCGAAGTCGGTCTCGGGAAGCCGGCCGGACACCAGGGTGGTGGGCTCCCCCGGCCCACCGAGGTCGTAGCCGAACAGCACGGCGTCGGTGTCGTCGCCGCCGGCGGTGACCGTGAACGTGCCCTCCCCGAGGCGGCCGACCGTGGCGCCGATGGGCTCGGCGGCCGCCTCGATGGCCGCATACTGGTCGGGCGTGATCACGCTGCCCTCGAGGTTCCGCCGGGCCTGGTCGCTGAACACGATCACGTCGGCCGACTGGTTGCGGATGGCCCCGATGAACTGGGTGATGAGGCTGCTCGTGAGGCTGGAGATGAAGAGCATGAGGAACACCAGCAGCCCGACGGCCCCGATCAGCAGGCCGAAGCGCAGCTTGGCGCGCCGCATCTCCTTGAGTGCGAGGAACATGGCCGAAGGAGTATGGCGGGCCGAGGGAGCCGTCCCCCGGTCGGGGGCCGGGCTAGGCCTTCGACACCGACTCGTGCGGCTGGGGCTCCCAGCCGGCCAGGTCGACGAGGCGCTTGTCGTTGGAGAACATCCGCACGATCGGGACGTCGAGCCCGAGCCGCTTCTGGAGCCGGCGCACCTCGAGCTCTTCGTTCCAGAGGGTGAGGGTGACGACCACGCCACTCTCGCCCGCCCGGGCGGTGCGGCCGGAGCGATGCAAGTAGTCCTTCGGGTCGGCGGGCGGGTCGTAGTGCACCACGAGCCCGATGTCGTCGATGTCGAGGCCCCGAGCGGCCACGTCGGTGGCGACGAGCACCTCGAGCTTGCCGTCGGCGAACTCGCCCAGCGCTCGCTCGCGCATGCGCTGCTGGAGGTCGCCGTGGATGGCCGCCGCGTTGATGCCCTCCTTGCGAAGGTCGACCACGAGGTGGTCGGCCCCCCGCTTGGAGCGCACGAAGGCGAGCGTGCGGTCGTGCGACCGGGCGACGGCGGCGAGCACACGCACCTTGTCCATCTCGTGGACCAGCAGGAAGCGGTGAGCCATCTCCTCGACGGTGACGGTGCTGGAGGCGACCTCGTGGCGCACCGGGTCGTGCAGGTAGTGGCGCACGACGTGGTCGATGACGCCGTCGAGCGTGGCCGAGAACAGCAGCGTCTGGTGCCGGCCCTCGATGTGGCGCAGCAGCCACTCGACCTGCGGCAGGAAGCCCATGTCGACCATCCGGTCGGCCTCGTCGAGCACAACGAGAGAGATGTCGGCCAGCGAGACCGCCTTGCGGTCGACGAGGTCGATGAGGCGACCCGGCGTGGCGATCACGATGTCGATGCCGTCGCGCAGGTCGGCCATCTGGCGCTCGATGCGGGCGCCCCCGTAGACGGCGGTGACGCGGCGGTCGACGGCGGCGCCGAGCGGCAGGAGCACGTCGGCGACCTGCACGGCCAGCTCACGGGTCGGCACCAGGGCGAGCGTGGCCGGGCGGCCGGGTTCGGCTCGGGGCGTGCGCACCAGCGCGGGCAGGCCGAAGGCGAGCGTCTTGCCCGAGCCGGTCTTGGCCTTGCCGCAGACGTCGCGGCCGGCGAGCGCGTCGGGGATGGTGATGGCCTGGATGGGGAACGGCGCCGTGATGCCGGCGGCGTCGAGGGCGTGCACGAGGGCTTCGGGTACGCCCAGGTCGGCGAAGGTGGTCATGGGCTCCAGACGTCGAAGGGGGCGGGGGGCTCGACCCGCTGGTCAGGCTACCCCCGCCCCCCTCGGAGCGATCGGATGAGTGGGTGACGCGGATCAGGCCGGACGGACGTTCTTGGCCTGGTCGCCCTTGTTGCCGGGCTCCACGTCGAACTCGACGCGCTGACCCTCGACGAGGGTGCGGTAGCCGTTCATCTGGATGGCGGAGTGGTGGACGAACACGTCGCTGCCACCGTCGCGGGCGATGAACCCGTAACCCTTGTCGTTGCTGAACCACTTCACGGTGCCGGTAGCCATGACCGAACCCCTTTGCTGTCTTGCGGGTCGGCCCTTCACCTACCCAACGTGCGAGCACCACCTTAGCGCCCAGGGCGCGATGCTCGGGAGTCGCTGGCGCCCCATCCTCCCCCATCGGCAGCCAGCCGCTATCCTGACTCACGAGTCAGTTCTTCGAGCGAGTTGGGTATCCCATGCGAGTCCTCGTGATCGGGGCAGGAGGCGTCGGGTCGTCGATCGTCGCCATCGCGCAACGCCGCGACTTCTTCGACCAGATCGTGCTGGCCGACGTCAGCCGGGAGCGGGCCGAGGAGGTGGTGCGCCGCCTCGACGACGGCGGGCGCTACTCGGCCGCGGCCGTCGACGCCCGCAACGTCGACGCCATCGTGGCGCTGGCCCGGGAGCAGCGCGTCGACGTGGTCGTCAACGCCTGCGACCCTCGGCTCAACCCGCCGATCTTCGACGGCGCGCTGAAGGCCGGCTGCTCCTACGTCGACATGGCCATGACGCTCTCGGAGCCCCACCCCGACCGGCCGTTCGAGCTCACCGGGGTGAAGCTGGGCGACGAGCAGCTCGAGCGGGCCCAGGCCTGGGACGACGCCGGGCTGCTGGCCCTCGTCGGCATGGGAGTCGAGCCCGGGCTGTCCGACGTGTTCGCCCGCTACGCCGCCGACCACCTGTTCGACACCATCGACGAGATCGGCGTGCGCGACGGTTCGAACCTGTCGATCGACGGCTACGAGTTCGCGCCGACGTTCTCGATCTGGACCACGATCGAGGAGTGCCTCAACCCGCCGGTGGTGTGGGAGCGAGACCGCGGCTGGTTCACCACCGAGGTCTTCAGCGAACCCGAGGTGTTCCACTTCCCCGCCGGCATCGGTCCGGTCGAGTGCGTCAACGTCGAGCACGAAGAGGTGCTCCTCATCCCCCGCTGGGTCGACTGCAACCGGGTCACGTTCAAGTACGGCCTCGGCGCCGACTTCATCGGCTGGCTGAAGACCTTCGCCTACCTCGGCCTCGACTCGAAGGACAAGATCCGCGTCGGCGACGTCCAGGTGGCGCCGCGAGACGTGCTGGCCGCCGTGCTCCCGAACCCGGCCGAGCTCGGCCACCTCATGCACGGCAAGACATGCGCCGGCACCTGGGTGACGGGCATGGCCGACGGCCACCCCCGTGAGGTGTACCTCTACCACGTCGCTGACAACGCCGAGACCATGCGGGAGTACGGGAACCAGGCCGTCGTATGGCAGACGGCGGTGAACCCGGTGATCGCCCTCGAGCTGCTGGCCCGGGGCGACTGGACCGGCGCTGGCGTCCTCGGCCCCGAGGCGTTCGACGCCGTGCCGTTCCTCAACCTGCTCGCCGCGTACGGCACCCACCACGGCATCGTGGAGATGGGCACGGGCTTCTGGCCCTCGGCCCGCCAGCTGCCGCCGCCGGTCGACGTCGAGCGCCCGGTGGTGCGGCCGCCCCGCCTCAACGCCCGCTGGTCGCTCGTGCGCGAGGAGACCACCGTCGCGTGAGCCGCTTGGCCAAGCGCGATGTGGAGGCCCTCCTCGATCTCGTCGACACCGAGCCGGTGGCCATCCTCACCCGGCTCCTCCAGAAGGCGCTCGACCAGCCGGGGGCGTCGTGGACCGTGCTGGTTGCGGCCTGCCCGCTCGACGAGGAGACGAAGGTCCGCCTCCTCGACTGCGAGCCCGACGCGCTCTACGCCCTCACGGCACTGCTCAACGAGTGCCGCGGCTTCGACCCCTGAGCCCGCTCTCCGGTCAGGCCGGGGCTCCTTCGACCTCGTCGAGGGAGCCCACGATCGGCTGGGCGAGCAGCAGGCGCCGGTCGAACCCGCTCTCCCACGGCAGCCAGCCGTTGCGGTCGGGCCATGCGAGCTGCACCACGCGGTAGCTGGTGCGCCGGTGCCACGCCGTGGCCGTCTCGAACAGGTCGAGGTGCTCCTCGAGGTCGACCGGTAGCAGCGCGCTGCGCAGGCCGTTGTCGAGCAGGCCCTGGAACAGCGGGCCGATCGGGATGGCGACGCCGTCGTACAGGAGGTCGACGATCATCCCGGCCAGGCCGCGGGCGGCGACCGGCGTGAGCCCGAAGATGACCACCTCGGGGAACCCGAACGTCGTCTCCAGACCCACGGTGTAGGCGTACCCGGGCCGCGGTGGCTGCACCGGGACGGGCTCGAGCGCCCACCCGTGCGTCTCGATCATCCAGGCGATCTTGTCCCGGTGCTCCATGGACCGGTCGGGGAAGACGTCGGTCACGACGGCAGCCTCCCACAACAGCGAGGGAGCGCGCGCCGTGCCCGCGTCACAGCAAGGTCGTGGCCTGCAGGTCGATCGCGTGCTGCGCGTGGCGGGTGTACATCGCGACGAACATGGCGTCGCCCCGCTCCGTGTGGCCGACGATCGTCGACGACACGACGGCCATCAGCACGCCGTGCCAGATGCCCCACCGGTACTGGTCCCAAAGGTCGTCGGCGCCGACGGACACCCCTTCGGACGCCATGGCCGACCGGTACTGCTCGACGAGCTCCTGCTCGTGGGCCCGCCGCTCGGGAACCTGCAGGCCGGCGCCGACGAAGTAGGCGAGGTCGGTGCCGCACGGCCCGTGCGACGGCGTCTGCCAGTCGACCACGGCGACCGGGTAGCCGCCGGCCGGCGTGGCGAACAGCAGGTTGTCGAGGCGGTAGTCGTTGTGCGTCACCGTCCAGGGCTCCACCCCGACGGCCAGCCAGCGAGCGGCGCCCGCGCCGAAGTGCTCGCCCGGCAGCAACAGCTCGGAGGGGATCGACGCCGCGTAGTAGGCGGCGAACTGCGGCCAGCACCATTGGTAGAAGGCCTGCAGCTCGGCGCCCCGCAGGTCGAGGTCACCGCGGGTCAGCCAGTCGAGGTCGAACAGCGCGGGGTCGTCCCAGCGGGGAGCGTGCAGGCGGGCGAGCTCGGTGACGGCCGCGGCGGCCTGGTGGAGCGAGCAGCCGGCGATCTGGTCGCCCTGCTCGGCCGGAGCGAGGTCCTCGAGCACGAGCAGGGTGTCGTGGGTGTCGGGGTCCCACTCCGCGAGGTAGCACCGGGGGGTCCGCACGTGGACCGTCGGCTGGACCTCCCGGTAGAACTTGGCCTCGCGCTCGTAGGTGCGGGTCGCCACGCCGGCCGCCCGGCTCGCCTCGTCCGACGAGGGCATCTTGGCCACCAGCGTGGCCGGCGCACCGTCGGGCACGTCGCTGGCGTAGGTGAGCGTGCAGCGGATGTTCATGCCGACCTGGCCCGTCCCGATCCGCTGCCGCTCCACCGCCGCCACCGGCAGGCCGAGCAGGTCGGCGAAGAACGCTGGCGTCAGGTCGTCGGGCCCCATGGGCGAGCGACCGTACCGGCCGCCGCCACGGGCCTCCCAACCAGCGGCACCGGCCACGAGCGGCCGGCGCAGCGCCCGCCGCGTCGACCACGGCCACCACCGTCACGGTCGACCGCACGGCCGGCCGATCGGCTCGCTACCGTCGTCTCTGGTGCCTCGGTTCCTCCTGAAGCCTCGCTGGATCGCCTTCACCGTCGTCGTGGCCGCCCTCGTCGTGGTGATGGTGAACCTGGCACTCTGGCAGCTGCGCCGCCTCGACGATCGCCAGGCCGAGAACGCCGAGATCTCGGCCCGCCTCGACACCCCCGTCCAGCCGCTCGACGCGGTGGTGCCTCCGGGCACCACCCTCGACGACGCCGACACGCTCGCCGCCGCCCGCTGGTACGCCGCCACGGTCACCGGCACCTACGACGACGACGCCACGGTGCGCGTCCGCAACCGCTCGCAGTCGGGCGCCCCGGGCGAGCACGTCGTCACCCCGCTCGTCCAGGCCGACGGCACTGCGGTGCTCGTCAACCGTGGGTTCCTCCCGTCCGGGCGGGGCCAGCAACCGCTGCCTCCGGCGCCGGCGGGCACCGTCACCGTCGAGGGCCGGGTCCGCACCACGCAGACCCGCGGCTCCCTCGGGCCGGTCGACCCGGCCGACGGCGTGCTCGACACGCTCAACCGCGTCGACATCGCGAGGGTCGCCCAGCAGGTCACGACGCCCCTCGAACCCGTCTACCTCGAGCTCACCGCACCGGCCCCGGAGGGTGGGCTGCCCGAGCCCATCCCGGCGCCCGACCTCGGCGACGGGCCACACCTGTCGTACGCCGGGCAGTGGTTCTTCTTCGCCGCGTGCGCGGTCGCAGGGTGGGTGGTGGTGGTCCGGCTGTCGATGCGCCGCGACCGCCAGCGCCGGACCCTGGCGGCCAAGGTGCACGAGCAGCTCGGCGAACCGCTGCCCTCGAGTCGACCCTGATTCGGTCGGAGACGCCGAGCGGTCTACGGTCGCCCCTGTGCTCGTGGTGATCGACGACCTCCCCAATGGTGTGATCGGCCTGCGGGCCCTCGGTGAGGTGGCCCTCGAAGACTTCGCCACCGTGGTCGAGCCGACCGTCGACGAGGTGGTGGCCCGGGCCGCGCAGCTCCGCCTCGTGTTCCACCTCGGTCCCGACTTCACCGGCTTCGGTCCCGGGGCCTGGGGCGAGATGACGAGCGACATCCGCACCATGCCGTTCCACCGGGGCGCGGTGGTCACCGACGACGACCGCATCCGCACCGGCGTCAACGTGCTCAAGTGGCTGCTGCGGGGCCAGGTGCGCACGTTCCGCAACCACGAGTACCCGCAGGCCGTGAGCTGGGTGGCGTCCTAGGCGAGCCCGGCCGCCCTGGCCGCCCGCCACGGGCGGCCGGCGACGAGGTGGCGGCGGACGTGGGACGGAGCGGCCGCGAACACCCGTCGCATCAGCGTGGCAGTCTGCGCGACCGAGTCCGAGCCCTGCAGGTACGTGGGCCACGACGGCACCGAGAAGAAGGCGTCGAAGAACGCGCCGATGTCACGCCGGTCCATCCGCAGCAGCGCCTCGAGGCCCCACTGCTCGAGCAACCGCACCTGCCGGCGCGAGGAGGGCCATAGCGCCCGCCACGCCAGCGCGGCTGCGACGGCAGGGCCGCCGCGCCCAGACAGCCCTTCGTCGATGGCGCCGGCCAGCGTCGGCGCGAGGCGCAGCGAGGCACCCACCGAGTAGCCGGTGGCCGGGTGCACGAGGCCGCCGGCGGCACCGAACACGACGGCGCGCTGCGGGCGCGGCACCGGCGCCCCCATCGGGAACACGACGTCTTCGGCGGTGAGCACCTCGTCGAGCTCGACGCCGAGGCGGGCCAGCCGGGCCTCGAGCCGTGCCGCGGCCGCCGCCAGCGGCAGCGCCGGCCGCCGGGCCAGCGACGTCTCCTCGAGGAACCACGTTCCGTCGCCGAGGTCCATCGCATACAGGAACGTCGGATCGGTGCCACTCGGCCCCGTCCAGTCCATGAGCGTGCACGAGCCGGCCGGCGCAGGTGCGGACGAGCAGCGGGCGACGACGCCCCGAGCCACCTGCCACGCCGGCCGGCCGGCCCGGACCTCGGCGAGCCCACGCGACGCCCCGGTGGCGACGACCACCACCGTCGCCTCGAGGCAGCGCCCGTCGTCGAGCGCGACCGTCGACGACGTGTCGTGGTGATCGACCGCGACCGCCCGCCCGTCGACCACGGCGCCCTCGGGCAGCCGGTCAAGGAGCGCGGCCTGAAGGGCCGCGTTGTCGACCAGCCCGTAGGCCCGGCCCAGGTCGTGCGCGGAGGTGCCGACGGCCCGCACCCGCTCGAAGCGATGGCGCAGCGGCACGTCGACCTCGTCGGCCCAGACGCCGTACGTGGCCGTCCATGCCGCCCTCGGGTCAGGGGCGACCAGGACGACCGGCAGCGACCGCTCGGCGCATGCCGCAGCGAGGGCGAGACCGGCCGGCCCTGCGCCCACCACGGCCACCGCGGTGCGCGTCGTCAGCCGAGGATCTCCCCGGCCGTCACCGCCGCGCCCACGATGCCGGCGTTGTTGAGCAGCTGGGCCGGCACCATCTCGGTGCGGATCTTGACGTTCGGGAAGAGCTTCGCGTGCTCCTTGCTCACCCCGCCGCCCACGATGATCAGCTCAGGCCACAGCAGGCCCTCGATGCGGCGCAGGTACTTCTGGACCCGCTTGCCGTAGTCCTTCCAGCCGAGCTTCTCGCGCTCCTGCGCCCGCCCGGACGCCTGGAGCTCGGCGTCCTTGCCGTCGAGCTCGATGTGGCCGAGCTCGGTGTTGGGCACCAGCACGCCGTCGACGAACACGGCGCTGCCGATGCCGGTGCCGAGGGTGACCATCACCACCACCCCGGTACGGCTCCGGCCGGCGCCGAAGCGCATCTCGGCGACCCCAGCGGCGTCGGCATCGTTCATGAGGTGCACGGGCCGACCGACGATGCCGGTGAACATCTCGTCGGCGTCGAGGTCGACCCAGCTGGCGTCCATGTTCGCCGCCGTCTTCACGACCCCGTGCATGACCACGCCGGGGAACGTGATGCCGACCACGCCCTCGCCGCCGTGACGGGCCACCACCTTGGCCACGGTGCGGGCCACGTCGTCGGGACGCCCGCCCTTCGGGGTGTCGAGGCGGTACCGCTCCGTGGTGAGCTGCCCTTCGCCGAGGTCGACGAGAGCACCCTTCACGCCGGTGCCGCCGATGTCGATGCCGAGTCGCTCCACGTCAGCGCTCCAGGCTCGCCATGCGGCGGAACAGCTCGACCACGTCGGGGCTCTGGTGCCCCGGGTCGAGGGTCCGGTAGACGGCTTCCACGTTCACGGCGATGCGCCCTCGCTCTCCCCAGTCGCCGAACGCCCCCAGCGCGATGTCGCGAGCGGCGTCGAACGGATCCATCCCGGCCTCGAACCGGGCCGTCGCCTCGCGCTCGACGAACACGAGGTAGTCACGCACCTGGGCCACGCCGGCCTTGTCGGTGACCGGGCCGTGCCCGGGCACCACCGTGTCGACGTCGAGACCGAGGATCAGGTCGCAGGCCGCGATCCAGTTCGACAGCGGACCGGCCCACACGATGGGCGTGCCTCCGATGAACAGGATGTCACCGGTGAACACGGCGTGGTCGGCCGGCGAGTGGACGATGAGGTCACCGCGGGTGTGGGCCGGGCCCACCTCGACCAGCTCCACCGGCTTGCCGCCCACCTCCACGTCGAGGCGCCCGTCGAACGTCCGCGTCGGTGGGGTGAGCTCGATGCCGTCGAAGTCGAACGAGCCGAAGAAGGAGCGGAACAGGTCGCCCACCTCCCCGGGCGCCTGGTTGAGGGCGGCCAGCATGGCCGGCGGCACCTCTTGCATCTCGTGGGCGGCCGCGCTGGTGGCGATGATCTCGGCCCCCGCCACCAGCTGGTTGCCGTAGCAGTGGTCGCCGTTGGCGTGGGTGTTCACCACCGTGCCGACGGCGGTGGCGACCGGGAGTGCCGCCAGCATCTCCGCCGTGAGGTGGAGGTCGAAGAGCGTGTCGACGAGGAGCGACGAGCCGTCGCCCACCACGAGCCCGGCGTTGCTCCATCCCCAGCCGCCAGCGGGCTGGAGGTAGGCGAAGCAGCCCTCGCCGACCTCGTGCCATCCCTTGTCGTAGGTCGTGGCCCTGGCCATGGAGCACAGCATGGCATCACACCCGGTCCGGGCTTCCACCTGCGCGGCCGACGGCTACGGTCCCGGCCGAAACGGCCGGCTGCCGGGGGCTACCGTCGGCCGACCTGGCCAGCCCACCGGAGGTCTCGCGTGCGCCAGCTCAGTGGTGTCGATGTCAGCTTCCTCAACTTCGAGACGTCGGCCGTCTTCGGCCACGTCTCGTCGCTGAACATCTACGACCCGACCGACGCGCCCGGCGGCGCCGGCTTCGAGGCCACCAAGCAGCTCATCCTGGAGCGTATGGACCGCCTCGAGCCGTTCCGCCGCCGCCTGCTCGAGGTCCCGTTCGGCCTCGACCTCCCCTACTGGGTCGACGACACCGCCTTCGACATCGACTTCCACGTGCGCCACCACGCCGTCCCGCCGCCGGGCACCGACGAGCAGCTGGCCGAGGCGGTGTGCCGCATCGTGGCCCGCCCACTCGACCGCTCGCGGCCCCTCTGGGAGCTCTACGTGATCGAGGGTCTCGAGGGCGGCCGCATCGCCCAGCTCACGAAGGTGCACCACGCCACGATCGACGGGGTCTCGGGTGCCCAGATGCTGGCCGCCCTGCTCGACACCGACCCGGCGGCCCGGCCGTCCGGCGAGGTGTTCCAGTGGCAGCCCGAGCCCACACCGACCGACCTCGACCTCCTGAAGCGCACGGTGGTCGAGTACCTGCGCCGCCCCGAGAAGGTCGTGCGCCTCAACGTGCAGATGCTCCGGCAGCTGTCGTCGTCCACCGGGAGCCAGAGCGCGCGGGCCCTGGCCGACCTCGTGGCCCAGCCACTGCCCGGCCCGGTCGGCCAGCTCCTGCGCGACCGGCTGCGGGGCAACCAGAACGACGAGGACAACCCGCCGTCGCTGCCACCCACCATGGCGCCACGGACGCCGTGGAACCGCAACATCAGCGCCCACCGGAAGCTGGCGTTCACCACGCTCGCGCTGTCGGAGGCCAAGACCGTGAAGAACACCTTCGGCACCACCTTCAACGACGTCGTGATGGCGCTGTGCTCGGGGACGCTGCGCCGCTACCTCGACGAGCGCGGCGCCCTGCCCGAGGAGTCGCTCGTGGCCATGGTGCCGGTGAGCGTGCGCACGGGAGCCGAGGCCGACACGTACCAGAACCGCGTCTGGTTCCTCCTCGCCAGCCTGGCCACCGACGAAAAGGACCCGGTCGAGCGGCTGATGCGCTGCCGGGCGTCGATGAACGCCGCCAAGGAGATGAAGGACGCCATCCCGGCCGACGTCCTGACCGACTTCACGAAGTTCGCTCCGCCGGCCCTGGCCGCCCGCGTCATGCGGCTCTACAGCCGCACCCGCATCGCCGACCGGATGAACCCGCCGTTCAACCTCGTGATCTCCAACGTGCCCGGGCCGAACCACCCGCTCTACGCCGCCGGCGCCCGACTCGAGCACTTCTACCCCGTCTCGGCGCTGGTCGACGGCCAAGGCCTCAACATGACCGTGCAGAGCTACGCCGGCAACCTCGACTTCGGGTTCCTCGCCTGCCGGGAGCTCGTCCCGGACGTGTGGGACATGGTCGGCTACCTGCACGACAGCCTCGAGGAGCTCCTCGACCTCACCTGAGGGGTCGTGCGCGGTGCCAGACTGCCGCGCATGGCGATCCACGACACCCCCCAGTGGGCCGCGCTCGAAGCCCATGCCGGCGAGGTCCCGTCCCTGCGCACGCTGTTCGCCCACGACCCGGGCCGGGCCGGGCGGCTGACCTTCGCGGTGGGCTCGTTCACCGTCGACTGCTCGAAGCAGCGCGTCACCGACCAGACCGTCTCGCTGCTGATCGACCTGGCCCGCGCCGCCGGTGTCGAAGCCCGGCGCGACGCGATGCTCCGCGGCGAGGCGGTGAACACCACCGAGGGCAGGGCCGTGCTGCACACCGCGCTGCGGGCCCCTCGCGGCACTCGGGTGGAGGTCGCCGGCCACGACGTCGTGCCCGACGTCCATGCCGTGCTCGACGCCATGGCCGCCTTCGCAGGCGAGGTCCGTTCCGGGGCCCGCACCGGTGCCACCGGGTCCCGGCTGCGCAACGTCGTGAACATCGGCATCGGCGGCAGCGACCTCGGCCCCGCGATGGCGACCACCGCGCTGCGATCGTTCGCCGACCGGTCCATGCGGTTCCGGTTCGTGTCCAACGTCGACGGCAGCGACCTCGTGGAAGCCACGCTCGACCTCGACCCGGCCGAGACGCTGTTCCTCGTGTCGTCGAAGACCTTCACGACGCTCGAGACGATGACCAACGCCCGATCGGCCCGCGCCTGGCTGACCGCGGCGCTCGGCGACCAGGCCGTGGCGCAGCACTTCGTCGCCGTGTCCACCAACCACGAGGCTGTCGCCGCGTTCGGCATCGACCCCGCCAACGTGTTCGGGTTCTGGGACTGGGTGGGCGGGCGCTACTCGATGGACTCGGCCATCGGGCTGTCGCTCATGCTGGCGATCGGACCCGGCGGCTTCGCCGACCTCCTGTCCGGCTTCCGTGACGTCGACGAGCACTTTGCCTCCACTCCGCTCGAGCGCAACGTGCCGGCGCTGCTCGGCCTGTTCGGTGTGTGGGAGCGGAGCTTCCGTGGCTGCGCCAGCCACGCGGTCGTGCCCTACGTGAACGAGCTGGCCCTGTTCCCCGCCTACCTCCAGCAGCTCGACATGGAGTCGAACGGCAAGCGGGTCACCCTCGAGGGCGAGCCGGTCGCCACGGCCACCGGGCCTGTCGTGTGGGGCACGCCCGGCACCAACGGCCAGCACGCCTACTTCCAGCTGCTCCACCAGGGCACCGACGTGGTCCCCCTCGACCTCATCGGCTTCGCGCAGCCGGTGCACGCCCTCGGCCCGCACCACGACCTCCTGATCGCCAACCTGCTGGCCCAGGCCGAGGCGCTCGCGTTCGGCAAGACGGCCGACGAGGTCCGGGCAGAGGGTGTCGCCGAGCACCTCGTGGCCCACAAGACGTTCCCGGGCGACCGGCCGAGCACGGTGCTCCTCGGTGACGCCCTGACGCCGCGCGCCCTCGGCCAGCTCGTCGCGCTCTACGAGCACAAGGTCTTCGTGATGGGCACCGTGTGGGGCATCAACAGCTTCGACCAGTGGGGCGTCGAGCTCGGCAAGGCCCTGGCAACGCGCATCGCGCCGGAGCTCGAGCCGGCCGGGGCACCGACCGGTGCTCACGACTCGTCGACCAACGCCCTCATCGAGCGCTACCGGGCGCTGCGGGGTCGCTGATCAGAGCCAGTCGGCCATGAGCTGCGCCGCCCGCTCGGCCACCGCCACGCAGGTGAGGTGGGTGTTGGCCCGCGGCAGGTCGGGCAGGACCGAGGCGTCGCACACGGCCAGGCGCTCGTAGCCGACCACCCGCAGCAGGGGGTCGACGACGGTCTCGGGATCGGCCGGGTCGCCCATTCGGCACGTGCCCGAGGCGTGCACGTAGTCACCGACGTTGGCGAGGAGCCAGCGGTCGAGATCGTCGTCGTCGGCCAGCGCGGCCGGCACCGTGCCGGCGGCGTCCATCACCACCCCGTCGACCAGCCCGGCGAGTGCCGGGTGCGCGGCCAGCGCCAGCAGGTGCCGAGTCGCCATCCGCAGCCGCACGAGGTCGCGCTCGTCGGACAGCATCCGGAAGTCGACGGCGGGATCCACCGCGGGATCACTCGTGGCGAGGGTGACCTCGCCTTCGCTGTGCACCTCCATCACGGCCGCCATCAGCATCCCCATGGTCGGATCGCCCAGGTGGCTCATCGGCAGCAGCTGGAGGTCGCCCTCGGCACCGAGCCCCGACGACCACCGCAGCACCACGCCGAACGGCTCGGCCGTCGCCGGGTCGACCCGGGCCCCCTCCCGCAGCAGCAGCACGGCCTGCGCGCTCGGATGGTCCTTCAGGTGGCGGCCGAGACCGGGCCGGTCGACGCCCGAGCGCAGCAGGACGGCCGGCGAGTGGACGGCACCGGCACACACGACGACGGCGCCCGCTTCGAGCTCCTCCCCGGTCGCGAGCTGAACCCCGGCCGCCCTTCGGCCAGCCCACAGGACGCGGTCGACGAGGGCACCACCCCGTACGGCGAGGTTCGGCCGGCCGCGGGCCGGGTCGACCGCGGTCCGGCCGGTGTGGAGGCGGCGTCCGAACCCGTCGGCCGACAGGCGGGCCGCGGCCCAGCCGAGCTGCGGGCCGTCGTGGTCGGGCGCCTGCCGATGGCCGAGCGCGGTGGCCGCGGCGACGAGCGCATGGTCGAGGGCGCTTCTCCGCCCGGGCGGTACCGAGGTGCGGGTGGCCTCGAGCGAGGCGAAGATCGGCCCGAGGGCGTCCCAACCCCACCCGGCCGCCCCGGCGGCGGCCCACCGGTCGTAATCGTCGGGCAGGCCGCGGATGGCCAGGCGGGCGTTGACGGCCGACGACCCGCCGACGCCCCGGCCGCGCAGGTAGGGCCGGCGGCCCTGGGCAGCGGTGCGCCGAGCTTGCAGATCCGGCCACACCCGCCCGGGCACCTGCACGGCGGCGAAGAAGTCGGGGCCGCTGAGCGCGACAGGGAGCGTGTCGTCGTGCTCGTCGGGACCGGCGTCGAGCAGCAGCACCGACCGGCGCGGGTCCTCGCAGAGGCGGGCGGCGAGCGTCGCCCCCGACGAGCCGGCCCCCACGACCAGCACGTCGACCCGGGCCGTCATCCCCGGGCGAGGCGGGCGGCGACGTCGGCGAACACCTGCGGGGTGGGAAGCGCCAGCAGCGACGCCCCGCCGTCGACGCAGAGGGTCTGGCCGGTGACGAAGCCGCCGGCGTCGCTGCACAGGAAGAGCACCGCCTGGGCCACGTCGTCGGGTGTCCCCATCCGCCCGAGCGGCGTCATCTCCGTCATCGCCCGGATGGCGATGGCGTTGCCGAAGATGCGGGCCGTCATCGGTGTCTCCACCAGCGAGGCGGCCACGCAGTTCACCCGCACCTGCCGGGCGCCGTACTCGACGGCGGCGATCCGGCTGGCGTGCTCCACCGCCGCCTTGGCGCTCGCGTAGGCCGTCATCCCGGCCGCAGGGTTGTGGGCGGTCAGCGAGCTGACCGAGCAGAACGCGCCGCCTCCCCCGGCCGCCATGGCGTTGCAGGCGTGGCGCATGAGGGAGAGGGCACCGTCGAGCTGCACCGCGTGCATCGCCCGCAGCCGCGCCGGCGTGAGGTCGGCCAGCGCCGTCGCCTGCTCGAAGCCGGCCGAGCCCACGGCGACGTCGAGGCGGCCGCGGTCGGCGACGACCCCCGCCACCAGCGCAGCGACCTGGTCGTCGTCGGTGACGTCGCACACCGCACCGGTGCCACCGAGCTCGCCGGCCACCTGCTCCACCAGCGGCCCGCGCCGTCCGGCCACCACGACATGGGCGCCCTCGGAGGCGAAGCGCCGGGCCACGGCGAGGCCCAGGCCGCTGTGGCCGCCGACGACCAGCGCCACCCGATCCGCAAGAGATCCCCCGTTCATGGCCGGGAACCTACGCCGCAACGACCCACGCTGCTCACGGATCCCTCACATCTCGACGACACCCGCCTCACCCCCCACCCGCACGCTCAGGGTGCGCGAGGCACCCCGCCTCGCCCCATCGAAAGGACCGCCCCATGCTCGTGCGCCGGACCCTCACCGCCACCGCCCTCGCCGCCGGCCTCCTGGTCGCCGGCGCCGGCGTGGCCTCGGCCCAGACCGACCCGACCAGCCCCCAGCCCGGCGTGAACGCCGAGCGCAAGGAGCGCCCCCGCGCTGCTCGCCGAGCCGCCCGCCGCGCCGTACGCGGCGTCCACGGCCAGTCCATCGTCCGCAAGGACGACCAGTGGGTGACCATCACCTGGGACCGCGGCGACGTCACTGCCGTGAGCAGCAACGAGATCACCCTCCAGCGCCCCGACGGCGTGAGCGTGACCCTCGCCATCACCGCCGACACCAAGTTCCTCGGCGTCGCCGACGCCGACGCCGTGCGCACGGGCGATCCCGCCCTGGTGATCAGCCAGCAAGGCAAGGCCACCCAAGTCGCCCAGCGCAAGGCCTGACCGACACACGTCAGCGCGAACTTGTGCCGCGCTGACCTCACCGCCCCAGGCCACCACCCCGCGGCGACACGAGTTCCCCAGAACTCGTGTCGCCGCGGCGCTGTACGCACCAACGCACCCACCGCTTCTGGTCGGGGACGAGCGTGAGAGCGGACAGCGACAGGGGGGGCACCGGGATGTCCCGGGCCGCAGCGATAGCGCAGCGTGCTGCGGCTCGGGAGCGTCCCGGAGCCCTCCCGGAGAGACCCGGTCAGGCGAGCTTCTCGACGAAGCCCTCGAGCTGGCGCAGGTTGCGGCACTCGTAGACGCCGTCGGTGTGGACGCCGTACTCGCCCACGATCGAGTCGCCGGTGTTCCAGTAGCTGCGGGGCTCGGGGTTGAGCCAGTAGACGTGGCGCGCCTTCTGGCGCATCTCCTTCACGACCCAGCTCTGCGAGGCGTGGTAGTTGTTCCGGGCGTCGCCCAGGAGCAGCACCGTGGTCTTCGGACCCACGTCCTTGCCCCAGCGCTCCCAGAACACCTCGAAGGCGTGGCCGTAGTCGGAGTGGCCGTCGACCCACACCACGTCGGCTTCGGTGTTCACGCGGTGCACGGCCTCGCTGATGTCGTCGATGCCCTTGAAGTACTCGGTCACCTCGTCGATGCCGTCGATGAACACGAACGAGCGCACCTTCGAGAACTGGTTCTGGATGGCGTACACGAGGTGCAGGGTGAACCGGGCGAAGGCGGCGACCGACCCGGAGATGTCGGCCACCACCATGAGCTCGGGCTTGGCGGGGCGCGGGTACTTGAACTTCGGCTCGGCCGGCACGCCGCCGTAGCTCAGCGAGTGGCGCACGGTGCTGCGGAAGTCGAGCGGGCCCTTGCGACCGTGGCGGCGCTTGCGGGCCAGGCGGGCGGCGAGCTTGCGCGTGAGCGGGTGGAGCGCCTTGCGCAGCTGCAGCATCTCGTCGCGGCTGGCGTGCATGAAGTCGACGTCTTCGGGCAGGGGCTTGCGCAGCGTCTTGGCCATCGCCTCGGCCCCACGGTCGGCGACCAGTCGGCGCCGGATCTCCGCTTCGATCTCCTTCTTGAACTTCTCGATGCGCGACTCGTACTCGTCGTGCTCCAGCCGCTCCTCGAGCTGGGTGAGCTCACCGCCCACCTGCTGGCGGGTGGCCTCCATGAGCTTTTCCATCATGGCGTCGAGGTCGAGGTTCCGCAGCGTGCGGTAGAGGTAGTAGGTGCCACCGACCGGCCGACCCGGCTCCATGCCGGCGAACCGGCTCACGGCCTGGCGGGCGAGCGCCCGCATGAGCGCGTCGTCGCCGTGCATGAGCGCCTGGTACAGCAGCAGCATCAGCTCCTCGGGCGTGAGGTTGTCCATGCTGCCGCCGGCGGCACCCTTGCCCTCGCCCTGGCGCAGGGCTTCTTGCATGTCGCGCCACATCTCGTCGGCCTCGGCGTCGTCACGCAGCTGGTACTGCGGGCCGCGCAGGCTGAAGTACACCTCGAACACCGTCTCGAACGCCCGCCAGTGCGCGTTGTTCTTCACGAGGGTCGCGCCGAGCGCGTACTTGAACGCGTCACGGTCCTCGATCGGGATGTGCTTGACCGCCTCCATGGCGTCGAGGTTCTCGGTGAGGCTGACCGGCAGGCCGGCCGCCCGCAGCTCCTGGATGAACCCCGACAGGAGGTCGACAGTGGCCACGGCTACTGCCGCGCCTCGACCGCGAGCTCCTTGGCCGCTTTGGCGATGTCGCTTTGGTACTTGAGGAGGATGTGCAGCGTCTCCTTGGCCTGCTGGGCCTCGATGTGCTCGATGCCGAGCAGCACGAGCGTGCGGGCCCAGTCGAGCGTCTCGCTCACGCTCGGCGCCTTCTTCAGCTCGAGCTGGCGGATGCTGCGCACGATGCGGGCGATCTGGTCGGCCAGGTTGTCGGAGATGTCGGGCACCTTGGTGAGCACGATCTCCTTCTCGCGCTCCATGTCGGGATAGTCGACGTGGAGGTAGAGGCACCGACGCTTGAGGGCCTCCGAGAGCTCACGGGTGTTGTTCGAGGTGAGGAACACCAGCGGGATCTGGGTGGCCGTCACCGTACCGAGCTCGGGGATCGACACCTGGTAGTCGGACAGGATCTCGAGCAGCAGGGCCTCGGTCTCGATCTCGACGCGGTCGACCTCGTCGATGAGCAGCACCACCGGCTCCTCGGCCGTGATGGCCTCGAGCAGCGGGCGGGTGAGGAGGAACTCGTCGCTGAAGATGTCGTCGTGCAGCTCGCTCCAGCCGTCGGACGACCGGTCGGCCTGGATGCGCAGCAGCTGCTTCTTGTAGTTCCACTCGTAGAGCGCCTTGCTCTCGTCGAGGCCCTCGTAGCACTGCAGGCGGATGAGGCGGGCACCGGACATCTCGGCCACGCTCTTGGCGAGCTGTGTCTTGCCGGTGCCAGCCGGACCCTCCACGAGGATCGGCTTCTGGAGGCGGTCGGCCAGGAACACGACCCCCGAGATGCCGTCGTCGGCGAGGTAGTTGACGGACTTCAGCCCATCACGGACCGACGGGACATCCTCGAAGCGATAGGTCATGGATCGACGGTACCAGTCGTCTTGACCGCGGGGTCAACCGCCGGGACCCCCCTACCATCGCCGCCATGGCGCGCTCCCGGGGTCCGATCGGCGCACAGGTCGACGCGCTGGTCGAAGCGGTCACGGCCGAGCTCGTCGCGCTGGCGCCGAGCCGTGACGCGGCGGCGCTGCGGGCCGACGTCGGCCACGACGCGGCGCAGCTCGTGGGCGCGCTCATCGACGCCGACGGCCTCCACACGCTCGACGAGCTGACCGCCTACCTGGCCGCGCTCGGCCCCCACGTCGAGAGCCTCCGCGATGCCACCCCGGCCGACCTGCGGGGCGGAGCGCTCCTCGCCGGCAAGGCGGCCTGGTTGCAGACCCCCTCCACGCTGGCCGACCTCCTGGTGGCCGCCGACGCCCGCCACGCCACCACCCGGTCGCACACCTACTACCGGCACGCCCTCGAGCTGGCCCACGCGGTGGCCTCGATCGACCTGGTGCCCACCGAGCACGAGCTCGACGCCATCGACCGCTACCGGACCACCCTGCTCCAGGCCATGGACCGAGCCGGGGTTCGTCGCCCCGGGGCCGCTGCTCCCGCGGCCGCGGTACCCGCCCCGGCGACCCCGTCACCGCCAGTCACCGCGACGCCGACCAAGACGCTCGACGAGCTGCTGGCCGAGCTCGACGCGCTCGTCGGGCTGCGAGAGGTGAAGGCCGAGGTGCGCCGGCTCGCCGACCTGCTGCACGTGCAGGCGCTGCGGGCGCAACGAGGGCTTCCCACGGTCGAGACGTCGCTGCACGTCGTGTTCGCCGGCAACCCGGGCACCGGCAAGACCACGGTGGCCCGCCTCCTCGGCGGCATCTACGCCCGCCTGGGGGCCGTGTCGAAGGGGCACCTGGTGGAGGTCGACCGCGGCGGCCTGGTCGCCGGCTACGTGGGCCAGACCGCCACCCGCACGCGTGACGTGGTGGCCAGCGCCCTCGGCGGTGTGCTGCTGATCGACGAGGCCCACGCGCTGGCCCGCGGCCAGGAGCACGACTTCGGCCGGGAGGCCATCGACACCCTCGTGAAGATGATGGAGGACCACCGCGGCGACCTGGCCGTCGTGGCGGCCGGCTACACGCAGCCGATGCAGGAGCTGCTCGACACCAACCCGGGCCTGCGCAGCCGGTTCCCGAAGACCATTGTGTTCGCCGACTACACCGACGACGAGCTCGTCGAGATCTTCCGCCGCATGGGCGAGGGCACCGCCTACCACCCGAGCGAAGGCGCCGAGGGCCGGCTCCGCGAGCTGCTCGCCGCCGCCGAGCGCGGTCCGTCGTTCGGCAACGCCCGCTGGGTCCGCAACGTGTTCGAGGCGGCCGTCTCCCGCCACGCCTCGCGGGTGGCGGTGCTGGCCGACCCCGACATCGAACAGCTGTCGACGCTCGTGGCCGACGACGTGGTGGCACCCGGGCACCCGGGCTGAAGGGCCTGCCGCCAGGCCGGCGACCACCCCCTCTACGCTGCAACGGCGATGGCCACGCGTCTGCTCGCCCTGGTGGTGGCCATCGGGCTCGTGGCCGGCGCGCTGCTCCTGCGAGGCGCCCTCGACGGCGGCGACGAGCCAGATGACGGCTCGGCCGCCACCACCACGGCCGCGCCGAGCACCACCGCCGTTGCTCCACTCCGGGTCGTGTGCGCCAGCGAGCTGGCCGCCGCCTGCGACGCGCTTCGCGCGAACGGTGCGTCGACGGCCGTCGTCCCGGCGGGTGACACCGCCGCCGAGCTGTCGGGCGGCACGGCGGACGAGCCCGATGTGTGGCTCACGCTGGCCGCCTGGCCGGAGATCGTCGACGACGCCCGCCAGCGGGCCGACCTCGCGCCGATCCTCGGCGAACGGATCGTGCTCGGCTCGTCGCCGCTCGTGCTCGTCGGGCGGTCCGAGCGCATGGCAGCCCTGGCCGAGCGGTGCGGGGGCGCGCCGGACGCCATCACCTGGCGGTGCATCGGCGACGTGGCCGGCGCACCGTGGGAGCAGGTGGCCGCCACGGCGGAGCCCGCGTGGGGCCAGGTGAAGCCGTCGCACGCCTCGCCGGTCGACGCGGCCGCCGGGCTGCTCGTGTTCTCGAGCGCCGTCGTGTCGTACTTCGGGCGCAGCGACGTGAGCCGGATCGACTTCGAGACCGACGACGACTTCCAGGCCTGGGTGGCCCGGCTCGAGCAGGCCATCCCCACCTTCGGCGACAGCCAGACCACCCCGCTCGACCGGCTGCTGCTGCTCCCGGAGGTCGACGTGGTCGGCACCACCGAGGCCGAGGCCACCACCAAGGCACCGCCCGACCGCTACACCGTCACCTACCCTGCACCCATGGGTCGAGCCGACGCCGTCGCGGTGAGCGGCGAGCCTCTCGACCCGGACGTGGTGGCCACGGTGACCGACGCCCTGGCCGCGGCCGGATGGGGTGCCCCCGAGCAGGGTGACGACGGCCTGCCCAGCCCAGGTGCCATGGTGGCGCTGCAACAGCTCTGGCAGGAGGTCGTGCGATGAAGAAGCTTGCGGTGGCGGTGGTGGCCGGGCTCCTCGTCGCCGGCTGCTCGGGTGACGTCGACCTCGGCCAACCCGACCCCGTCGACCCGACCGCCGAACCAACGCCGACCACCGCCGACCTCGGCGGCGACCCCGGCGACTGCGTGGTCGTCGACGTGGCCGTGAGCTCGGAGAAGATCGCGCTCATCACCGAGCTGGCCCGGGTCTACAACGAGGCCGACAACCAAGTCGGCGGGCGGTGCGTGTTCGTGCGGCCCCGGAGCAAGGCCAGCGGAGCCGCCGCCACGCTGCTGACCCAGGGGTGGCCCGAGCCCGAGGCGAACGGCGAGCCTCCGGTCATCTGGTCGCCGGCCGCCAGCGGCTGGGGGGCCATCGTCAACCAGCGCCTCGACGACCAGGGCCAGCCGCCGGTGGCCACCGAGAGCCGCCCGTTCATGCTGACGCCCCTCGTGATCGCCATGCCCGAGCCGATGGCCGACGCCCTCGGGTACCCCGAGACGCCGATCGGCTTCGCCGACATCGTCGCCCTGGCCGAGGACCCGGAGGGCTGGGCCAAGTTCGGGCACCCGGAGTGGGGGCCGTTCCGGCTGGGTAAGACCAACCCCAACTTCTCGACAAGCGGGCTGAACTTCACCGTTGCGCAGTACTACGCGGCCACCGGCAAGACGAGTGACCTCACCGTGGAAGATCTCGAGCGACCCGAGGTCGAGGCGTTCGCGGAGGGCGTCGAGTCGAGTGTGGTGCACTACGGCGACATCACGATGACGTTCCTCAACAACTGGTTCCGGGCCGACGCCCGCGGCACCGCCCTCACCTACGTGAGCGCCGTGGCCGTCGAGGAGAAGTCGATCATCGACTACAACGCCGGCAACCCCGACGGCGTGCTGGCCCCCGGCGAGGAACCTCGCCCGCCGAAGGTCCCCCTCGTGGCCGTGTACCCCCGCGAGGGCACGCTCTACAGCGACAACCCCCTCATCGTCCTCGACGCTCCCTGGGTCGACGAGGCGGAGACGGAGGCGGCCCGCTCGTTCACCGACTTCGTGCTGCGACCCGAGAACCAGGCCAAGGTGCTCGAGTTCGGGTTCCGCCCGGGCAACCCGTCGGTGCCGGTGGCGGCACCGATCGTGGCCGCCAACGGCGTCGACCCCGACCAGCCCCAGGCCGTGCTCGACGTCCCCGAGCCCGACGTGCTCGTGCGGGTCCTCGACAAGTGGGCCGAGCAGCGCAAGACCGCCCGCGTGATGCTCGTGATCGACGTGTCGGGCTCCATGGCCGAGGAGGCAGCCGCCGGCAGCAGCGACACCAAGCTCGACCTGGCCAAGCGGGCCGCCATCGCCAGCCTCGACGAGTTCAAGGACGACGACGAGGTCGGCCTGCGCATCTTCTCCACCGACCTTCCCGACGGCGCCTTCTACCTCGACCTGCTGGCGGTGGCCCCGATCGGCCCGCAGCGCCAGGCGCTGGCCGACCGCATCGACGGGCTCGTGCCGGTACAGGGCACGCCGCTCTACGACGTCACGGCCGCGTCGTACACCGCCATGGTCGACACGTTCGACCCGGCGCTCATCAACGCGATCGTCCTGCTCACCGACGGCCGCAACGACGACGGCATCCCCGAGGACGACCAGGAGCAACTCGACGGCCTGCTCGACGGGCTGCGCGTCGGCAGTGAGGGCGTGAACACCACGCCAGTGCGCATCTTCCCGATCGCGTACGGGGCCGACGCCGACCTCGCCACGCTGCGCCGCATCGCCGAGGCGACCAACGCAGCGGCCTACGACGCCAGCAACCCCGACACGATCGAGCAGGTCTTCACGGCGGTGGTCAGCAACTTCTGATGGCCCTGCGCTTCCGCGACCGGTTCTTCACCCCGCCCGTCGCCCGGGCCATGACCTCACCCCTCGGCATCGTCCTGGCCGGTGCCGGCACCGCCCTGGGCATCGTGGTCGGGCTGCCGGTGCTGGCGGCGGCCGGCGTCGGCGCCGCCGCGTGGGCCGGCCGGGTGGCGCTCGCGGTCCCGCGGGGCGCCAAGGGCCCCCGGATCGACCCGTTCGCCCTCCAGGAGCCGTGGCGCCAGTTCGTGCAGGAGGCCCAGCAAGCCAAGGCGCGCTTCGACCGGGCCGTCGGTGGCACCCGGCCCGGACCGCTGCGGGACCGGCTGGCCGAGCTGGGCGACCGCATCGAGGTCGGCGTGCACGAGTGCTGGCGGGTCGCCAGTCGGGGCGACGACATCGATGCCGCCCTCGCCAGCATCGACGTCACCGGTGCCCAACGCGAGCTGTCGCAGCTCCACCAGGCCGGCCGGGGTGACCTGCCGGGCGCCGACCACGTGGCACGCACGATCGAGTCGCTCGAAGCCCAGCTGGCCAGCGCCGACCGCCTGGCCCGCGTGTCGGCCGACGCCCGCAGCCGGCTGCGCCTCCTCGACGCCCGCCTCGACGAGCTGGTGGCCCGGGCCGTCGAGTTGTCCGTCGGCCCGGCCGACACCGACGTGGGAGCGCTCGGCACCGACGTCGAGGGCCTGGTGACCGAGATGGAGGCGCTACGCCAAGCCGTCGAGGAGACCAACCGGCCCGGCCCGTTCGGCCAGGCGCTGCCGGGGCCGTGACCGACGCCGTGCCGGCGCGGCCGGGGCTCCTGCGGTCGAACGTCGTCGTCGCCGTCGGCACGGCGCTGTCACGGGTCACCGGCCTGGTGCGGATCGCCGCCCTCGGCTACGCCCTCGGCCTCACCCTGCTGGCCGACGCCTACAACCTGGCCAACTCGTCGCCCAACATCCTCTACGAGCTGCTGCTCGGCGGCGTCCTGTCGGCTGCGCTCGTGCCGCTGTTCACCCAGCACGTCGAGGAGGACGACGCCGATGCCACGTCGGCCGTCGTGACGGTCGCGCTGGTGGCGCTGGTCGTGGTGACGGTGCTGGCCGTGGTGGCCGCGCCGCTCGTCATCCGCGTCTACCTCGACCCGTCGGCACCCAGCTACGACACCACGGTCGATCTGGCCCGCCTCCTGCTCCCGGAGATCCTGTTCTACGGCTGGATGGCGCTCGGCTCGGCGCTGCTGAACGCCCGCCGACGCTTCTTCGCTCCGGCGTGGGCTCCCGTGCTCAACAACGTGCTCGTGATCGCCGTGGTGCTGCTGGTGGCCCACATCCTGCGCGACGGCGAGCCGGAGTTCCTCGGCTGGAGCGACCGCACGGCGGTCATCACCCTGCTCGGCGTCGGATCCACGCTGGGCATCGCCGTGATGTCGCTGGCGCTCGTACCGGCCCTGCGGCGCGCCGGCGTGCGCCTGCAGCCGCGCTTCGAACCGCGCCACCCCGCCGTGGCCAGGCTCGTGCGCCTCTCCGGGTGGACGGTCGGCTACGTCGCCGCCAACCAGGTCGCGCTCGTCGTGGTGTTCCGACTCGCCGGTGGCGAGGGCGAAGGGGCGCTGTCGACCTACGTGTACGCCTTCACCTTCTTCCAGCTCCCCCACGGGCTCCTCGCCGTATCGATCATGACGACGTTCGCGCCCGAGCTGGCCCGCTCGTTCCTGCGCCATGACCGCCGCGGCTTCCAGGCCCAGGCCTCGCTCGGGCTGCGGATGACGGCGCTGTTCGTGCTGCCGGCGGCGGCCGCCTACGTCGTGCTCGGACGGCCCCTCGTGAGCATGCTCCTCGAGCGGGGCCTGCTCGGCGGCGACGACGTCGGCGAGCTCGGCGACACGCTGTCGGCGTTCGCCGTGGGGCTGCTCGGCTTCTCGGCCTATCTCTTCATCGTCCGATGCTTCTTCGCGCGCCGCGACGCCCGCACGCCGTTCCTGCTCAACGTGGTCGAGAACATCGCCAACGTGGTCTTGGCGATCGTGCTCGTCGGCTCGTTCGGTGTGCAGGGCCTCGCCGCCGCCTACGCCGTCGCCTACCTCGTCGCGGCCGTGCTGGCCTTCGCCGTGCTGGAGAGCCGGGTGCCGGGCTTCGACGTGCGCGGCTTGGCCGGCAGCGTCGGACGTCTCGTCCTCGCCGCAGTGACGGCCGCGCTCGCTGGCGACGTGGTGGCCGATGCCGTCGGTGACGACACCGGCTGGGGTGCCGTGGCCCGGTCCGTCGCCGGAGGCCTCACGATCGCCGCGGTCTACGTAGGGCTCCTGCTGTTCCTGCGCGTGCCCGAGGTCGACGCGCTACGGGCCCGGCTGAGCCGGGCCCGTACGTCGTAGCTGCCGCCGAGGTTCAGGTGAAGATGATCTGGCCGCCGGCGGCGAGGTCGTAGAACTCGCCGACCGTGATGATGTCGTCGACCTGCTCGATGAAGTCGTCCTTGGTGAAGCCGAACAGGTCGACGGAGGCCAGGCAGGCGTACATGCCGGCCCCGGTGTCGTGGATCATCTCGAGGAACTCCGGGATCGACGGGATGTCGAGGCTGTCCATCTTCTTCTCCATGAAGTGGGTGGCCAGCGCCGACATGCCCGGGAGCCCGCCGACGAGCGTGGGCACGTGCAGCCCGGGGTTGCCGACCGTGGAGATCTTGATGTGCTCGTGGCGCTTCTTGTGGATGGCGTCGAGGCCGAAGAACGTGAAGAAGAGGTTGGCCTCCATGCCCTCGGCGCGAGCGCCGTTGGCCATGATGAGCCCGGGGTAGATCCCGTCGAGGGACCCCTTCGACACGATGATCGACACCTTCTCGATGCGGTCGCCCATGGTGTGCTCCTCCGTACCGATCAGATGCAGCCGCGCGGCTTGGGGATGCCGGCGACCTTGGCGGCGATCTTGGCGGGGCCCTTCGGGAAGAGCTCGTAGAGCTCCTTCACCGACACGCCCGAGGTCTTGCCGAGGGCGCGCACCGTGGGGCCGGTGCCCTTCTCCTCGTACTCCCTGCGGACGAAGCGCAGCACGGTCCAGTGCTGCGGGGAGAGGGTGTCGATGCCCTCTTCCTTCGCGAGCAGCTCGGCCATGTGCTCGGTCCACTGCTCGGGCTTCACGAAGAAGCCCTCGTCGTTCACCTCGACGGTGACGCCGTCGAGCTCCTTGGTGGGCATCGTGGTGCTTCCTTCTGTGAGGGGTGGTCAGCGGTGCTTGCCGGACATGGGCATGGCGGCGCCGATGCCGGGGATGTCGCGGCCGGGCAGGAGGCTGTGCCAGTAGAACCACTCGAACACGAGCTTGCCGAGGTGGTTGAGGCGGCTCTCCTTGAGCAGCGGCAGGCCGACCTTCATGGGGAAGTGGCCTGGCAGCGGCTCGGTCTCGTAGTTGAAGTCGATGAGCAGGGCCTTGTCGAAGCCCGTCTCGATGAAGCAGTTGGCGTGGCCGTCGAAGGTGGCCGACAGCGGCTCGCCGGCCAGGAAGTGCCGGATGTTCTGGACCAGCACCTCGCCCTCGAAGTGGGTGACACTGCCGGCCTTCGAGGTGGGCAGGCTGGTGGCGTCGCCGATGGCGAACACGTTCGGCTTCACCTTGGCCTGGAGGGTCTGGGGGTCGGCCGGCACGAAGTCCAGCTCGTCACCGAGCCCCGGCGACCGGCCCACGTAGGCCTGGCCGCCGTGCACCGGGATCACCACGGCGAGGTCGAAGGGGACCTCACGGCCGTCGAACGAGACGAGCCGGCCGGCGTCGGCGTCGACCTCGCCGGTGTTGAACTCGGTCACGATCGACACGCCCTTCTCGGTGAGCAGGTCGCCCAGAGCGGCCGAGGCCACCGGCTTGGTGAACGCGCCGTCGAGCGGCGTGACGTAGGCGATGTCGACCCGGTCGCGCAGACCACGGTCCTGGAAGTACCAGTCGGTGAGGAAGGCGAACTCGAGGGGTGCGATCGGGCACTTGATCGGCATGTCGACGACGTTCACCACGATGCGGCCACCCTCGAAGCGCTCGAACGCCTCGCGGAGGTTGGTGGCGCCCTCGAGGTCGTAGAAGGTGTGGACCTTGTCGCCCCACTCGAGGCCTTCGGTCTCCTCGGGGAGGAGCCTCACGCCCGTGGCCACCACGAGCACGTCGTAGGGGAGCACCGTGCCGTCGTCGAGGTGCACCGTGTCGGCCTCCACGTCGACGCGGTCGACGGCCGACTGGTGGTAGCCCACGCCCTTGCGGAGCTGGCGGGGCCGGGACTTCACGAGGTGGTCGGGATCGGTGAGCCCGAACGGTACGAACAGCAGCCCCGGCTGGTAGACGTGCGAGCCGTCCTGGTCGACGACGGTGATCTCGACGTCGTCGACGTCGTAGTGCTTGCGCAGGCGGTTCGCCGTCAGCGTGCCGCCCGTGCCGCCGCCGAGGATCACGATCCTGCGAGGCATTGCTGCTCCCTTCCTGGTCCCGGTGCCGCGTTGCACCGACCCGTGGTCCGAACATACCGCCAGGGGTATCTGGTCCCCAGGGACGAAGGTCCGGTGATCGGTCCCGAGCCGGTCAGGACGACAGCTGGTGGAAGGCCTCCCACGCCCGCGGCCCATAGACGCTGGCCGGCCCGCCGTCCATCAGCAGCGCCACCCCGAGCGCCTCGGCCACCTGCTCGGGGGTGGCCCCTCGCCGGGCCGCTGCCTTCGCGTGGTACGCGATGCAGCCGTCGCACTGCTTGACCACGGCGATGGCCAGGCACATGAGCTCCTTGGTCACGGCGTCCAGCGCGCCGTCGGCGACGGCCTCCTTGTGCAGGGCGGCGAACCCGCCCCACACCCCGGGAATGGCGTCGCGCAGGCTGCGGGTCGGGCCAGCCAGCTCCTTGATCGTCTCGTCGGCGTCGTGCATGGCGGTCACCCTCGCCAGCCGCTCGCAGTTCCGGAAGGGGCGAACGTCCCCATAGGCTGCCGTCGCATGGCCAACGTGTTCACGAAGTGGTGGCGCTACCTCACGGCGAAGCTCAACCGGACCTTCGACGAGAAGGCCGACCCGACCGTCCAGCTCGAGCAGGTCATCGCGGAGGCCACCGACCAACATCGCCGGCTTCGCGAGCAGGCCGCCAACGTCATCGCCAACCAGAAGCAGGCTGAGCTGCGGCTGAACCGGTCACTGGCCGAGCTCGAGAAGGTGAACGCCAACACCCGCCAGGCGCTGGTGATGGCGTCCGAGGCCACCGGCAAGGGCGACGCCGCCAAGGCCCACGAGCTGGACCAGGCGGCCCAGGCCCTCGCGACGCGCCTCGTGCAGCTCGAAAAGGACGTCGACGACCAGAAGACCCTCGTCCTGCAGGCCACCCAGGCCAGCGACCAGGCCAAGGCGGCCGTCCAGCAGAGCGCGCTCGTCCTGGAGCGCAAGCTGGCCGAGCGCCAGAAGCTCCTGTCGCAGCTCGACCAGGCCAAGATGCAAGAGCAGCTGAACACCGCCATGGCCTCGCTCGAAGCCACGGTGGGAGACGACGTGCCGAGCTTCGAGCAGGTGCGCGACAAGATCGAGGCCCGCTACGCCAAGGCCAAGGGGATGGCCGAGCTGTCGAGCACGAGCGTGCAGAGCACGATGCTCGAGATCGAGCAGGCCTCGGCCAACTCCGAGGCCATGAGCCGGCTGTCGCAGATGAAGGCCGAGCTGGGCCTCGCTCCAGCGCCCGCGTCGCTCGAGGAGGGCGCACCCGGCGCGACGCCGGGCTGACCGTCGCATCCACACACCCCCGGGGGTAACCTGCGCGCATGGATCTCCCGCCCGAGGTGCTCGACGACCTGCAGAAGCGGCTGCGCCGCGTGGAGGGCCAGATCCGTGGGCTGCAGGGCATGCTGGCCGAGGGCCGTGAGTGCCGTGACGTGGTCACCCAGATGTCGGCCGCCATCAACGCGCTCGAGCAGACCGGCTTCCGCCTCGTGGCGGCCGGGCTGTCGTGGTGCCTCGCCAACCCCGACGAGGCGCACGAGGGCGGCTACAGCATCGACGAGGTGCAGCGGCTGTTCATGAAGCTCACCTGACGGGGGCCACGCCCACCACGGGCCTTCCGGTCGGCCCTTGGTCCCTTGCACCGCGCGCTACTCGACGTCAGCGTACGGACGAGGCGGCCGCCCGACCCGCGGTACGGCCGCCACGAGGTCTGCCATGCCCCCCACACCGCTCGACCGCTCCAGCCCGGTCCCTCTCTGGCTGCAGCTGGCTGACGACCTGCGCCGCCGGCTCGAGGCCGGCGAGTTCGCCACCCGGCTCCCCACCGACCACGAGCTCGTCCACGACTACGCCGTGAGCCGCCACACCGCGCGAGAAGCCGTGCGCTCGCTCTCCGACGAAGGCCTCATCGAGCGCCACCGTGGCCGTGGCACCTTCCTGCGCCCCACGCGCTTCGAGCAGGCGCTCGGTGGCGTGTCGAGCCTGTTCCACCTCATCGAGGACCAGGGCGCCGAGCAGCGCAGCGTGGTGCGGGCGCTCGAGGTGCGCCACGACGCCACCGTGGCAGCCCACCTCGGCCTGGCCGCCCGCACGCCGCTCGTGTTCCTCGAGCGCCTGCGCTGTGCCGACGGCGAGCCGCTGGCCATCGACCGGGCCTGGCTCCCGGCCCGCATCGCCGAGCCGTTGCTCGAGGTCGACTTCGGCCATACCGGTCTCTACGACGAGCTCGCATCGCGCTGCGGCGTCGTCATCGACGAGCTCCTCGAGCGGATCCAGCCGATCGTGCCGGCACCGCCGGAGCGGTCGCTCTTGGCACTGCCCAACGGCGTGGCCGCCTTCTCGGTGGAGCGCCTCGGTGAGTCGCACGGCACACCGGTGGAGTGGCGACACCTGCTGCTGCGAGGTGACCGCTACGCCTTCGTGGCCGACTGGACCGGGAGCACACCGACGTTCCCGCTGCGGTTCCAGCACCTCGCCGCCGACGGCAGCCGGATCGCGATGTAGCGTAGGGACTCGGAATACATACCCCCTGGGGTATAGTTGTCCCGATCGATCACGAAAGGGGCCGAGACCCATGTTCTTCCGTCAGTACTACCTGGGGTGCCTGAGCCACGCCTCGTACCTCGTCGGTGACCCCACCACCGGTCGGGCGGTGGTGATCGATCCCCAGCGCGACGTGGCGCAGTACCTGGCCGACGCCGAGGAGCACGGGCTCACCATCGAGCGGGTCATCGAGACGCACTTCCACGCCGACTTCCTCTCCGGCCACCTCGAGCTGGCCAAGGCCACGGGCGCCAAGATCACCTACGGCGAGGCGGCGGCCGGCAAGGCCGGCTACCCGATCGATGCGGTGCCCCACGGCACGCGGCTGCTCCTCGGCGAGGTCGAGCTCGAGGTGCGGGCCACGCCGGGCCACACCCCCGAGTCGATCTCGATCGTCATCCGAGAGCGCGCCGGCGACCCGATCCCCTACGGCGTGCTGACCGGCGACACGCTGTTCATCGGCGATGTCGGCCGGCCCGACCTGCTGGCCAGCTTCGGGGTCACCGCCGACGACCTCGCCCGCATGCTCTACCGGTCGCTGCACGAGCAGCTGCTCACCCTGCCCGACGAGACCCGCGTGTTCCCGGCCCACGGCGCCGGCTCGGCCTGCGGCAAGAACCTGTCGACCGAGACCGAGAGCACCATCGGCGCCCAGCGCCGCAGCAACTACGCCCTGGCCCCGATGAGCGAGGACCAGTTCGTGGCCGTCGTCACCGAGGGGCAACCGGCGGCGCCGCTCTACTTCGCCTTCGACGCCACGATGAACAAGCAGGACCGTCCGCTGCTCGACGAGGAGCGACCGCCGGCCCGCCTCACGCTCGACGAGGTGCTGGCGATGCAGGCGGCGGGCGCCGTCGTGCTCGACACCCGGGCCGAGGCCGACTTCGCCGCCGGGCACCTGCGGGGCTCGGTGAACGTGGGCCTGGGCGGCCGCTTCGCCGAGTACAGCGGCAACGTGGTCGGCCACGACCAGGACATCGTGCTCGTCGGCGATCCCGGCAGCGAGATGGAGGCCAAGGTCCGCCTGGCCCGCATCGGCTTCGATCGCGTGCTCGGGGTGCTCGACGAGGGTCCGGCGGCCTTCGTGGCCCGCCCCGACGTCGTCGAGGCGTCGAGCCGCCTCACCAGCCTCGAGCTGGCCGAGCGGCGCCAGGCCCTGCCCGAGCTCCAGGTGATCGACGTCCGCAACCAGGGCGAGGTCCGCTTGGGCGCCATCCGGGGCTCGGTCAACGTCCCGCTGCCCCAGCTGGTGAGCCGTCTGGCCGAGCTCGACCCGGCCCGGCCTACGGTGGTGGTGTGCGCCGGCGGGTACCGGTCGTCGATCGCCGCCAGCGCCTTGGCCGCCAACGGCTTCCTCGACGTGAGCGACCTCCTCGGCGGCATGGACGCGTGGAGCCTGGCCGGCCAGGAGATGGTGCGCCCCGACCTCGAGCCGGCGGGCTGAGCGATGGTGGAGAGCGAGATCAGCGTCCACGACGCCCACGCGCTCGACGGCGCCCTGCTGCTCGACGTGCGGGAGATCAACGAGTGGACGGCCGGGCACATCCCCGGCGCCGTCCACGTCCCGATGAGCTCGCTGCGGGCCGACCACGACGTGCTGGCCGACCGCTCGCGCCCCATCGTGTGCATCTGCCGCTCGGGCAACCGCAGCCGGATGGTCACCGACGCCCTCCTCGACGGCGGCTGGCACGCCACCAACATGGTCGGGGGCATGAAGGCCTGGGCCGCCGCCGGCTTCCCGGTCGTCGACAACTTCGACAACGCCGGCATCGTGATCTGAGCCGCGGGCGGCCGCACCGGCCGCCCGCGGTCACTCCCCGGGAGGACCCATGGATCCGCGCGCCCTGCTGGCGTCACCCCTCGGCTTCCTGATCGGCCTGTCGCTCGGTGCACTCGGCGGCGGCGGCTCGATCCTGGCCGTGCCCGTGCTCGTCTACGTGGCCGGGCAGTCACCCAAGGAGGCAACGGCCACGTCGCTCGTGCTCGTGGCGATCACCGCGCTGATCGGCATCGTCCCCCACTGGCGGGCCGGGCGCGTCCGCGTGGGGCCTGGGCTGCTGTTCGCACTGGCCGGCGTGGGAGGCAACGTGCTCGGGTCGGCCTGGAACGAGTCCGTCGACCCCGACGTCTTGCTGCTCGCCTTCAGCGCCGTGATGCTCGTGGCGGCCTGGGCGATGTGGCGCAAGACGGCGAAGGCGCCCGCCGTCGCGCCGAGCGCCGTCGGAGCAGCGGTCGCCCCGCCACCGGCGCGCACCCACATCCACCTCGGCGTCGCCGTGGTGGTGCGGGTGGTGCTGCTCGGGTCGGCGGTCGGGCTCCTGACCGGCTTCTTCGGCGTCGGCGGCGGCTTCGTGATCGTGCCGGCGCTCGTGCTGGCGATGGGGTTCACGATGCCCGAGGCCGTCGGCACCTCGCTCCTCGTGATCGCCGTCAACTCGCTCGTCGCCCTGGCCTCGCGGCTCGACAGCGGCCTCGTCGACTGGGGCGCCGTGCTGCCGTTCGCCGTCGCCAGCATCGCCGGCGTGCTCGTCGGTGCCCGCCTGGCCGGCCGCTACGACGACCGTGCCCTCACCCGCTGGTTCGTCGCCCTCCTGGTCGCCGTCGCCCTCTACACCGCCGTCGACTCCCTCGCCGCCCTCCTCTGAGGTCAGCCCATGCCGACGAGCAGGACGAGGTCGTCGCGGTGGACGGCCTCGTGCGGCAGGTCCGCCGGCAGCTCGGCCGTGCGCCGGCCGGCCACCGACCGCAGCGTGTCGGCGTCGACGGCCGCCATGCCTCGTGCGAACACCTGGCCGTCGGGTCCGGCGACGTCGACGATGTCGCCCTCGACGAAGGCACCGTCCACCGCGCGCACGCCGGCCGGCAACAGCGACGTGCCCCGCTCGACGAGCGCGGTGCGCGCCCCCTCGTCGACCACCACCCGCCCGTCCGTGCCGGCCGCGAAAGCGATCCACAGCTTGCGGGCCGGCAGGTGACGGTCGTGGGCCCGAAAGACCGTGCCCACGCCGGGAGCGCCCGCCAGCGCGTCGACCAGCACCCCGGGCCGGCCGGCCTGGGCGATCACGGCCTGGACGCCGCTCCACGAGGCGATGCGGGCCGCCAGCAGCTTCGACGCCATGCCGCCGCTTCCCCGGTTGGTGCCGCTGCCACCGGCGTCGACCTGCAGGATCGGGTCGTCGGCCCGCACCTCCTCCACGAGCCGGGCCGCGGGGTCGGAGCGAGGGTCGGCCGTGTACAGGCCCGGCGTGTCGGTGAGCAGCACGAGGACGTCGGCTCCCACCAGGTGGGCCACCAGCGCGGCCATGCGGTCGTTGTCGCCGAAGCGGATCTCGTCGGCGGCGATGGCGTCGTTCTCGTTGATCACGGGCACGCAGCCGAGCTCGAGCAGGCGGGTGAGCGTCTGGCGGGCGTGGAGGTACTGGCGCCGGTTGACGAAGTCGTGCGGCACCAGCAGCACCTGGGCACCGACGTAGCCGTGCCCGGCCAGCGCCTCGTTCCACTCGTGCACCAGGCGGCTCTGGCCGGCGGCCGCCAGGGCCTGCAGCGTGGGCATGTCGGACGGCCGGTACCGGAGCCCGAGCGCGGCGACCCCCGATGCGATGGCACCGCTCGACACGACGAGCACGGCGTGCCCGTGGGCCCGTAGCGAGGCGACCTCGGCGCTGATCGCCTCGATGGCCGCGCGCTGGATGGCTCCGGCGTCGTCGGTGAGCGACGACGAGCCCACCTTCACGACCACCGTGCTCACGCCGAACTGTCCCGGGTCACGAGTCGGGTTCGTACTCGAAGCTGAGGCCGCCGACGTGGATCACGTCGCCTGCCATCGCACCGGCACGAGCCAGCGCCCTGTCGACTCCCAGCCGCTTGAGCCGGTTGTCGGCATAGGCGAGCGCGTCGGGGTTCGTGAGGTCGGACAGGGCGACCGCCCGCTCGGCCTGGCGGCCGTGGAGGCGGAACTCGTGATCGCCGACGCGCTCGACCGTGACGCCGTCGGGCTCGATGCGGTGGATGACGAAGCCGTCGCTCGCGGGCTCAGCGGCCCGTGCCTCGTCGACGAGGCGCCGCAGCGCGCCCGTGGCCGAGCTGAGGCCCTCCCCCACCACCGCCGAGATGCGCAGGCCGTCGAACGGGTGCTGGGCGACGTCGGCCTTGCTGCCGATGGCGACCCGGGGCCGCTCGAGCAGGTCGGGCCGGTAGGCGCCCAGCTCGTGCAGCAGCACCCGCTCCTGCTCCTGCGGTGTCGTGCCGTCGAGGGCGCCGAGGTCGAGCAGCAGGCACAGCACCCGGGCCCGCTCGACGTGGCGCAGGAACTGGTGACCGAGACCCCTGCCCTCGCTGGCGCCCTCGATGAGGCCCGGGATGTCGGCCACCACCATCTCGAAGCCGTCGTCGAGGCGGACCACACCGAGGTTCGGCACCAGCGTCGTGAAGGGGTAGTCGGCGATCTTGGGCCGGGCTGCGCTGATGCGGCTGATGAACGTGCTCTTGCCGGCGTTCGGGAAGCCGACGAGCGCCACGTCGGCCATGAGCTTCAGCTCCAGCTTCAGCCACCGCTCGGTGCCCGGCTCACCTTGCTCGGCGAAGCTCGGGGCCCGGCGACGGTTCGACAGGAAGCGGGCGTTGCCGCGGCCGCCGCGGCCGCCCGGCGCGGCCAGCCAGCGATCGCCGTGGTGGGCCAGGTCGGCCAGCACCTCGCCCGAGTAGAGGTCGCGCACCACCGTGCCCTCGGGCACGCGCACCAACTCGTCGTTACCCGACTTGCCGTGCTGGTCCTTGCCCTTGCCGTGGACACCGTTGGTCGCCCTGCGATGCGGGTGGTCGCGGAAGGCCAGGAGCGAGGCGACGTTGCGGTCGGCCACCAACCACACGTCGCCGCCCCTGCCACCGTCGCCACCGTTGGGCCCACCCATCGTGACCGGGCCCTCTCGGCGGAACGACACGCAGCCGGCACCGCCGTCGCCGCCGCGCACGTTCAGCTGGGACTCGTCGACGAAGGCGCTCATGGCAACCAAACACGCTACCGGCGCCCGGCCCTCCCCTTCCGGCACGTATCCGGCGAGCGCGTCGAGGAGCGGCGCGGCGAACGCGCACCGGCTGCGTACCCTGGCGGCGTGACCACGGAGCGGGCGGCCCGGTGGGCGTCGACGATGGACGGGCACGATGCGCCGGCGGTGCGCGTCGCCCATGCCGACTCGCACGCGGCCGTCAGCGGCGGGCAGCCGGTCGAGCGCGAGGCACGAGAGGCCCGCGAGGCCGAGTGGCTGGCGCCGGCTGCGACCCGAGCCGGCGGTGCCGGGCGCCGGGCCGTCGAGGAGGAGCCCGACGCGTTCCGCACCTGCTTCGAGCGTGACCGCGACCGCATCCTCCATGCCGCCGCCTTCCGGCGCCTGGCCGGCAAGACGCAGGTGTTCGTGTTCCCCGACGACCACCAGCGCACCCGGCTCACCCACGCCCTCGAGGTGGCGCAGGTGGCGGTGTCGGTGGCCCGGGCGCTCGGGCTGAACGTGGCGCTCACCGAAGCGATCGCCCTCGGGCACGACTGCGGTCATGGCCCGGGGGGCCACGCCAGCGAAGACGCGCTGTCGCCCTACGTGGCCGAGGGGTACGACCACGCGGTGTGGGGCGCCGACGTGGTGCTCACCCCGCTCAACCTGTGCGCCGAGACGCTCGACGGCATCCGCAACCACTCGTGGAGCCGGCCCGCCCCCGCCACGCCCGAAGGCGAGGTCGTCAGCTGGGCCGACCGCATCGCCTACGTGTGCCACGACTTCGAGGACGCGGTGGCGGCCGGCATCGTGACGCCGGCGATGCTCCCCGACGACGTCCGGGAGCGCTGCGGCGACCGCCGCAGCCGCCAGCTCGGGGCCTTCATCGGCGCCATGGTCGACGCCGCCGAGCTCGGCGGCGTGGTCGGCATGAGCGCCGACCACGCCGATGCCCTCGCCTCGTTCCGGCGGTTCAACTACGAGCACATCTACCTGCGGCCGGCGTCGGTGGCCCAGGCGGCGGCGGTGGCCGAGCTGCTCGCCGCCCTGGTGGAGCACTTCGCCGACCGGCCCAACCTGTTGCCGTCGGAGCGGGGGGCCGGCATCGACGCCGGCAGCAGCGAGGCGCTGCGGGCCGCCGTCACCTACGTCGGCGGCATGACCGACCGCTTCGCCTGCCAGCAGGCCGTCGCCCTCCTCGGCTGGGACCGGGCCAAGCTCCCCAAGGGCATCGACACCACCTGGTGAGCCGACCGCCCCCGGGCGCGCAACGGCCCCGGCTCGAAGGCCGGGGCCGTGCGAGGAGAAGGAGGGATCAGCCGACGGGCAAGACGTCGACGACCTTGCGGCCCTTGCGCTCGCCGAACTTCACCGAGCCGTCGACGAGGGCGAACAGCGTGTCGTCGCCACCCCGCCCCACGTTCTGACCGGGATGGAACTTCGTGCCGCGCTGGCGCACGAGGATGGTGCCGGCGGTGATGGCGGTGCCGTCGAACACCTTCACGCCGAGGCGCTGGGCGTTGGAGTCACGGCCGTTGCGGGTGGAGCCGCCGCCTTTGGTCTTCGACATCGGATCCTCCTCAGCCGACCGAGATCTTGGTGATCTCGACGGTCGTGTACTTCTGGCGGTGGCCGTAGCGGCGGCGCTGGTTGGTGCGCCGCTTGTAGGTGAAGCCGTCGATCTTGGGGCCGGACGTGCGACCCACCACCTTGGCGGTGACGGTCGCGCCGGCGAGCTGGTCGGGCGTGGCGAGCACGGACTCACCGTCGACGACCAGGACGGGGCGGAGGGAGACCTCGCTGCCCTCCTCGGCGTCGAGGAGCTCGACGGCGACGACCTGGCCCTCGGCGACGCGCTCCTGCTTGCCACCCGTTGCGATCACTGCGTACATAGCGGTCAACGATCCTACCGGCCGGCCGGGTCCGGCAGCAATGCGCGCACGCCGGGGCTCCCTCGGGCTCAGTCGAGCAGGGAGTGGTCGACGACCACACCGCGGCCGGCGCAGGTGGGGCACTGGCCGGCGAAGCTCGTGAGCAGCCCCTCGCCGATGCGCTTGCGGGTCATCTCCACCAGGCCGAGGTCGGAGATGTCGAACACCTGCGTGCGGGTCTTGTCGCGGGCCAACGCCTCTCGGAACGCCGTCACCACCTTCTGGCGGTTCTCCTTCACCTCCATGTCGATGAAGTCGATGACGATGATCCCGCCGATGTCGCGCAGGCGCAGCTGGCGGGCGATCTCGGCAGCCGCCTCGAGGTTGTTGTGGAAGACCGTCTCCTCGAGGTTCGACGTGCCGACGTTCTTGCCGGTGTTGACGTCGATCACGGTGAGCGCCTCGGTGTGCTCGATGATGAGCGAGCCACCGGACGGCAGCCACACCTTGCGGTCGAGGGCCTTGTGGAGCTGTTCGTGCACGTGGTGGCGCTCGAACACCGGGAGTCCCTCGGCAACGGCGTCGTAGTGCTCGACGCGGTCGACGAGGGCAGGGCTGAAGGCACCGATGTAGTCGCGCACCTCCTCGAAGAGCTCCCGGTCGTCGATGACCACGCCGCGGTAGTCGCGGTTGAACTCCTCGCGGATCACCCGGACCGCCATGTCGGGCTCGCGGTAGAGCAGTGCCGGGCCGCCGGCCTTCTTCGCCTTGGCCTCGATGCCGGCCCACACGTCGAGCAGGCGCTGGACGTCGGCCCGCAGCTCCTCTTCCACCACGTTCTCGGCCGCCGTACGCACGATCACGCCGTGCTGGGCCGGCTTCACCTTGTCGAGGATGCTGCGCAGGCGCTTGCGCTCGTCGTCGGGGAGGCGCTTGGAGATGCCGTAGGTCTTGGAGTTCGGGATGAGCACCACGAACCGGCCCGGCAGCGACACCTCCTGGGTGAGCCGGGCCCCTTTGGCCCCGATCGGGTTCTTGGTGACCTGGCACACGATCATCTGGCGGGCCTTCAGCATCTGCTCGATGCGGGGCCGCTCGCCCTTCTCCACGATGTCTTCGGCGTCGTACTGCACGTCGCCCCGGTAGAGCACGGCGTTCTTCGGCGTGCCGATGTCGACGAAGGCCGCCTCCATGCCGGGCAGCACGTTCTGCACCCGGCCGAGGTAGATGTTCCCGTGGATCTGGTTGACGTCGTCGGACGGCCGGCTCACGTAGTGCTCGATGAGGCTGCGGCCCTCCAGCACGGCGATCTGGGTGAGGGCCGGCGTCACGTGCACCGTCATCAGGTAGCGCCCGACGGGGCGGCCCTTGCGCTCCTTGCCGCGGCGGCGCTCGAGGGCTTCCTCGTCGAGCTCGGCGGTGGTGGTGGCGGTGGCCCGGCCCCGCCCGGAGCGCCGGCGCTTCGGCGACGTCGCCCCGTCGTCCGGGCCGCCCTCCTCGGCGGGTGCCCGCTTCACGAGCACGCGCTCGGCGACCTCGGGCGACTGGACCCGGCCCTCCATCAGCCGCTCGGGGAGCTCGTCGGGCTGGGCAGGGCGGGCCGGGGGCCGGCGGCGAGCCGGCAGCTTCGGGGGCGTGCTGGCGCCGTCGGCGGCGACGTCGTCCGGCGAGTCGGCCGTGACCGAACCCTCCGGTCGGGGGCGGGCGCGCCCGCGACCGCCACGTGAACCGCGACGGCGGCGCTTGGCCGCCGCTCGTACGGTGGGGTCGCCGACGGCCTCGTCAGCCGAAGGGGTGCTGTCGGTGTCCCGGGCGTCGGTGCCCTCGGGTCGCTCGGTCATGCGAGATGTCCTTCCTCATGCGCACGCTCGCTCGGCGTGCAGGGGCGCCGGCGCTGCGGGCACGAGGGGCTCGTGCCGCGCGCCGTCGCGCTCGATCCATTGGTGGGTGCGCAGCACCCGGGCGGTGTGCTCGTCGGGGTCACCGTCGATCAGGGCCCCCACGAGCTCGGCCGGCCGCAGCGAGCGTCCGGCCGTGGCCAGGTCGGCTCCGAGCACCACGGCCCCGTCGTCGTCGACCGACGTGGTGAGGACGAGGACGGCCGGGCGGATGTCGTCGTCGGACGCCTGCCCCTTGCGCTCGCGCCGCACCACCACCTCCGGTGCCGCCAGCAGCCGGCCGACGGCGTCGACGACCTCGCCGGCCTCCACCTCTGCCAGGGTGACCAGCCACGAGCACGACGTGACGTCTTGCTGCAGCGAGGGCGCGCCCGGGCCGAGCACACCGGCCGCGGTCACGGTGAGACCGACCGGGAGGGCAGGGGTCAGGAGCGGCGGCAGCGCGTCGACGTCGACGTCGCCGACGACATCGACGTCGAGGTACTCGGCCAGTGACTCGTGCCCGGTCGACAGCGCCAGCCCGAAGCTGACCCGCGGTCGGGGTGAGAAGCCCTCCGAGTAGGCCACGGGCAGCTCGGCTCGCTTGAGCGCCCGCTCCCACATGCGGGCGACGTCGCGATGGCTCGTCCAGCGAACCTTGCCCTGTTTCGTGAAGCGCAGCCGAACCCTCACGATCCGGCCACCGCCACCGGCCGGTGCTCGGGCAACCGGACCACGACCGGCACCTCGCCGCCGCGGCCGAGGTCTTGGCCGGTCCCCTGGCTGCCACCGGCCGGTGGCACCGGCGACGCGACCACGTGCTCGAGGCCGTAGCCGGTGCACACGCCGCAGTCGTAGCAGGGCGTCCAGCGGCAGTCCTCGACGCCGTGCTCGGCCAGCGCGTCCTGCCAGTCGAGCCACAGGAAGTCCTTGTGGAGCCCGGCCGAGATGTGGTCCCACGGGAGCGCCTCGTCGGCCGTGCGGTGGCGGAAGACGTACCAGTCGAGCGACAGGCCCTCAGCCGCCATGGCTTCCTGCCAGCGCTCGATCTGGAAGCACTCGCTCCACTCCTGGAAGGTGCCGCCGGCCCGCCACACCCGCTCGATCACGCGGCCGATGCGGCGGTCGCCGCGGCTGGCGATGCCCTCAGCCACGCTGGCGCGCGGGTCGTGCCACTTGAGCTGGACGCCCTTGGCCTTGTGGGCGGCGTCTCGCAAGAGGCCCACCTTGCGGCGCAGCTCGTCGACGGTGTTCTGGCCGAACCACTGGAACGGCGTGTGGGCCTTGGGCACGAAGCCGCCCACGCTCACGGTGACCGAGGCCCTCGACGTGTGCTTCTTGCCGAGGGCCACGCACCCGGCCGCAAGGTCGACGATGCCCTTCGTGTCGTCGTCGGTCTCGGTCGGGAGCCCGGTGAGGAAGTAGAGCTTCATGCGGGCCCAGCCGTTGGCGTAGGCCGACTCGACGGCGCCGTAGAGGTCGGCCTCGGTGATGAGCTTGTTGATCACCTGGCGCATGCGCCACGTGCCCGCCTCCGGCGCGAACGTGAGGCCGGTGCGCCGGCCGGTGGCCACCTGGGCCGCGATGCCCACGGTGAAGGCGTCGACCCGCAGCGACGGCAGGCTCACCGAGATGTTGGCCTGACCACCCGACGCGTCGGTGACGGCATCGGCCACCACCCGCTCGATGCCGCTGAAGTCGGCCGTCGACAGGGACGTCAGGGCCACCTCGTCGTAGCCGGTGCGGCGCAACCCGTCGTGCACCATGCGGCGGACCTGGGCCTCCGGGCGCTCCCGTACCGGGCGGGTGATCATGCCGGCCTGGCAGAAGCGGCAGCCCCGCGTGCAGCCCCGGAAGACCTCCACGTTCAGCCGGTCGTGGACCACCTCGGTGAGCGGCACCAGCTGGTGCTTCGGGTAGGGCCAGTCGGCCAGGTCGGCCACCGTGCGCTTCTCGACCCGCTCGGGCACGTCGGGGTAGCGCGGTGTGACCGACACGAGTGCCGGCCCGTCGTAGGCCACCTCGTACATCGACGGCACGTAGACGCCGGGCACGTGCGAGAGCTCGCGCAGCACTTGCTGGCGTGACCCCTCGGTGCGGCCACTGGCCTTCCACGCCTGCACGACCGCAGAGATCTCTGCGATCACCTCCTCGCCCTCGCCGATCACGAACGCGTCGACGTAGCCGGCCAGCGGCTCGGGGTTGAAGGTGGCGTGGCCACCGGCCACGACCAGCGGGTGCTCGGGGTCCCGGTCTTCGGAGCGCACCGGCACACCGGCGAGGTCGACGCAGTTGAGCAGGTTCGTGTACACGAGCTCGGCCGAGAGGTTGAACGCCAGGAGGTCGAAGTCGCTCGCCGCCCGGTGGGTGTCGACGCTGAACAGCGGCAGCCCGCGCTGGCGCAGCAGGGCCTCGAGGTCGAGCCACGGCGCGTAGGCCCGCTCGGCGACGGCGTCGGCGCGCTCGTTGAGCAGCTCGTAGAGGATCTGCAGACCCTGGTTGGGCAGGCCGATCTCGTAGGTGTCGGGGTAGATGAGGAGCCAGGCCACCTTGTGCGGCCCGTGCTCGGGCACGACGGCCCCGTCCTCGCAGCCGATGTAGCGCGCCGGCTTCTGCACCTTGGCGAGCAATGGCTCGAGCCGGGACCACAGGGATGCCATGACCTGGGGATGCTACCGGTGACCCGGCTACGCGTACCGCCTCATGTGGACGCTCTGGACGAGGCCGACCATCACGAGGAACGCAATGGTGGCCGAGCCGCCGTACGACACGAGCGGGAGGGGGATGCCGGTGACCGGCATGAGCCCGAGGTTCATCCCGACGTTCTCGAACACGTGCCATACGAGCATCGCGAGTGCTCCGGCGCAGATGAGGGACCCGAACTGGTCCTTGGCCATCTGCGACGTCCGCCAGATCCGCAGGGCCAAGAAGGCGTAGAGGGCGAGGAGCACTCCGGTGCCGACCAGACCGAACTGCTCGCCGACGGCGGAGAACACGAAGTCGGTGTGGTTCTCGGGCACGTAGCCGCCGTTGGTCATCGGCCCGTCGAGGAACCCGACCCCGGTGAGGCCACCTTGGCTGATGGCCGCCTTCGAGTTGCGGACCTGGAACACGATGTCCTTGTTCTCGTCGGTGGGCCGCTGGTCGAGGAAGGCCGCGATGCGCTCGTACTGCTCGCGGTCGAGGGAGTCGGTGCTGTAGACGATGAAGGCGGTGGCCAGCGTGAGCGCGGTGACGAGCGCGATGTGCTTCCACTTGGCACCGGCCACGAGCAGCACGCCCATCGTGATGGCGACGAGCACCGACGCCGACCCGAGGTCGGGCTGCAACAGCACCAGCCCGGCCGGCACGGCAAGGAGCACGAGGCTGCCCACGAAGCGCGGGAACGGCACCTGTCCGGGGTTGCGCTCGTTGGCCAGGTACGCCGCCAGCACGACGATCAGCGACACCTTCACCAGCTCGGCCGGCTGGAGCTGGAACGGCCCGATCTCGAACCAGGCCTTCGAGCCGTTCACCTCCTGGCCGAGCACGAGCACCGAACCCACGAGCGCCACCGTGGCCACGTAGACGAACGGCGCCAGCTCGCGCAGCTTGCGATAGTCGACGACCATCGCGACGACCATGCCCACGAGGCCAAGGCCCATGGCGATCGACTGGCGCCGGACGTAGAACAGGGTGTCCCCGCCGGCCAGCGTGATGCTCGTGTAGCGGGCGGAGTAGATGGCCACCAGCCCCAGCGCGGCGATGGCTGCCGTGGCCGCCAGCAGCGCCCAGTCGATGTGGGTGGTGGGATCGGCGTGGCTGCGCGACAGCGACGCGATCGGCTTGCGCCCGGCCAGCGACGGGGCGGCCATCAGTCGCGGCCCGCCTCGTAGGGGACGCTCAAACAGGAGCGATCGGCCAGCGGTGCCAGCGCGGCCGCCCGGGTGCTGTCACGGTCGAGCAGGTCGGCCTGCTGGGGCTCGGATGCCACTCGGGCCCCGGACAGCACCTCGAAGATGCACTTCGTGACGGGCGCGGCGGCCCACGCGCCGTAGCCGGCCTGCTCGAGCACGGCCGCCACGGTGAACTGCGGCGTGAGGTTGGCACCTACAGGGCCGAACGCGGCGAACAGCGACGAGTCACGCTCGCCCTTCTTCGTGGCGTCCTGGGCGGTGCCCGTCTTGCCGGCCAGCGGCAGGCGGGCCCAGTCGTAGTTCGTGAAGGCGTCGTAGGCCGTCCCGCGCGGGTTGCGCATGACACCGATGAGGCCCTGCAGGATCTGCCCGCGGTGCTCGGGGTCCATGGTGACCGTGCCGATGCGGCGGGGATCGATGGTGCGCACGAGCTTCGCCTGGGCCAGCGAGACCAGCCCACTGCCCACGTCGGGTGCTCCCGACTCGTACACGGCCCGCACCACGTGGGGCTGCCAGACCGTGCCGCCGTTGGCCACCGTGGAGTAGCCGTTGGCCAGCTGCAGCGGGGTGGCGACGAGCAGGCCCTGCCCGATGGCCAGCTGCAGGTTGTCGCCGGTGAAGTACCCGCGGCCCTCGTCCTTCGAGATGGCGCCGGCCTCGGCGAGGCTCCTCTTGATGTCCTTGTTGGGGATGATGCCGCCGTACTCGTAGGGCAGGTCGATGCCGGTCTTGGAGCCCAGGCCGAACTTGCGGACCTCGCTCTGGAGCAGCTCGGGCCGGGGGTCGAGGAACATCTCGACGCCGAGCTTGTAGTAGAAGACGTCGCTCGACACGGCCAGGGCCGTCGGCATGTTGATGCGGCCGTAGATGGCGCCACCGGCGTTGCGGTAGGTGCACCGCTGCCCCTCGGCGCAGTTCGGGATCGTGTACTCGCCGCCGTCGTCGACGGTCCAGTTCGTGTTGGGGACGAAGCCCGAGTTGAGCGCGGCGAAGCTCGTGAAGAGCTTCATCGTCGAGCCGAGCTGGTACCGACCCGACGTGGCCCGGTTCACGAGCGGCGTGTTCGGCCCCTCCGGGAAGAGCTGCTTGAACTTCTCCTGGGGCAGCCCGCCCGCGAACCACCGGTTGTCGTAGGTCGGATTGCTGGCCATCGCCAGGATGGCGCCGTCGTTCGGGTCTTGGACCACCACCGCACCGGCGGGCGCCTGGAAGTTGGGGGGCTCCGGCTGGCCCTCCTCGAGCTCGACACGGGGCTTGCGGAGCCGAGCCTCCTCCAGCCCGGCCTGCAGCACCTGCTCGGCGTACTGCTGCAGCTTCAGGTCGATCGTGAGCTGCACGTCGTGACCGGGGGTGGGCTCGATCCGCTCGAGCACGCGCACGATGCGGTTCTTGGAGTCGACTTCGAACGTCAGCTTGCCCGGCGTGCCCCGCAGGTCGGCCTCGTAGACCAGCTCCACACCGTTGCGCCCGATGGTGTCGGACAGCAGATAGCCCTCGTCGAGGTACTCGTCCTTGTCCTCGGCCGGGATGCGGCCGGTGTAGCCGATGATGTGGCTGCCGTAGGGCGCGAACCGGTAGACGCGCTGCCAGCCCTCCTCCACCTCGACGCCGGGATAGTCCTCCCGTCGCTCCTTCAGGTAGACGGCCTTGGCCTCCTCGACGTCCTCGTCGAGGGGCAACGGCAAGAAGGGGTCGTAGAGGTCGCTCTGGTAGCGCTCTTCGAGCTCCTCGGGAGTGGTCCCGAGGGCACCGGCCAGCCGCAGGAACAGCGGCTCGCGCACCGACTGCTTCTTGATCACCTCGCGGTCGACGACGACGGTGAGCGTGCGGCGGTTGTCGGCCAGCACCCGCCCCTGGCGGTCGAGGATGCGGCCGCGCATCGGAGGGATCTGCACCTCGCGCACCCGGTTGGCCGCCGCCACCTCCTCGATGGTCGTGCGGTCGGCGACCTGGAGGAACCACAGCCGGGCGAAGAGGGCCACGAACAGCGACAGCGACACGATCGCGAAGACGCTGAGGCGCAGGCCCCGGTTGTCAGCCGGCATCTCGTCCATGCTGCCACCCGGGAGGGCCCCACGGACGTCACGGAACCGTAACCGGCTGCCTCAGACCGGGACCCGCTCGCCGGCGGTCAGGGTCCAGCGCATGAGCGGGTAGGCGATCGGCGTCAGGAGCCCGTTCACCACCGCCACGACCAGGGCGATCGTCACGAGCCCGAGGTCGACGACGTCGGTCATCCCGAACAGGCTCCCGAGCAGCGCATAGGCCACCACCGCCACCGCGCTGGCCCCGGTGACGGCGAGGCTGCGCACCAGCCAGCCGGAACGCTCGATGCCGAGCCGGAGATAGCCGAGGCCGAAGGCGGTCAGCGCGTAGACGAGGGCCGACAGACCGAACGGGGTCTGCAGCTGGAGGTCGAAGGCGACGCCGATGACGAACCCTGCGACGGCCCCGCGCTCCTGGCCGGCAGCCAGACCGCCGCACACCGCGAGCAACAGCATGAGATCGGGGGCCACCCCGAACGGCCGCAGCTCGGTGGCCACCGACATCTGGAGCGCCAGTGCGACGGCCAGCACGAGCGGCAGGCGCACCCACGCCGACCGGGTGAGGTCAGCGATCACAGCTCGGGGGCGTAGAGCAGCACCCGCACGAACGTGAGGCTCGACAGGTCGGCCGCCGGCTCGACCTCGACGTCGAGCTGGAACGAGCCGGTGGTGCTCCCGACCGAGCGCACCCGCCCGACCGGGATGTCCGCCGGGCTGAGGCTCTGGTCGACGCCGCTCGTCACCACCGGGTCACCCACCTGCACCGTCGTGTCGCGGTCGATGAAGTCGACCGTGAGCGGCCGATCACGCCCTTGGCCGTGCAGGATCCCGAGCTCGCGCGTCACCAGCTCGTTCGACGGGATGGTCGTGGTGGTCGCGGTGGGCTCGGGAGCCAACGTGGTGGTGGGGGCCGGCACGAGGCTGGCCGGTGGCAGCGGGGGCACCGGCGCCGGCGCGACGTCGCTGCCGGGGTCGGGCGCCGGTGTGGGCAGGGCGGGACCGGCAACGACGACGGGCGCCGCCGTGCTGCCGGGCGGCGGCAGGAGCGGCGGGGGCGTGGCCCGGCCGCTGACCTTCACGGCGACGTTCAGCTCCGGGTCGGTGAGCAGGCGAACGATGCTGCGACGCTCGCTCACCTGCGTGACGCGCCCGACCATGCCGGCCGCTGCGACGACCGGCATGCCGATCCGGACCCCGACGAGCGAGCCCTGGTTGATCTCGATGGTGTTCTCGAAGTTGGAGGCGGGGCGGCTCACCACTTGCGCCGTGACGCTCGGGATGCCGGCCAGGGTCGGCAGCTGGTTCATCGCCAGCAGGTCCTGGTAGTCGCGCACTTGGGCCTCGTTGGCGATGCTGACGCCCTCTTGCAGGTCGGCCTGCTCACGCAGCGCGATGTTCTCACGCCGCAGGTCGTCGTACTCGAAGATGCCGTGCCACGCGTCCTCGACCGGCTGCAGCGCTCCCCGCGCCGCGTTGCGCACCGGGGCCAGCACGTCGGTGGCGGTGCGACGGGCCCCGTCGATGATGCTGCTGCCCCGGGCGTCGAACGTGAGCAAGGTGACCGAGAGGAGCACCAGCACGATCAAGATGCCTCGGCGGCTCCTGAGGTTGTCGACGACGGACACGGACACGGCGATCGCGGGCTAGCGCTCCTGGCCGCGGAAGAGCACCCCTCGCAGCGCGTCGAACTCCTCGAGCGCCTGCCCCGAGCCGATGGCGACCGAGTGGAGCGGGTTGGGTGCGATGTGGATCGGCATGCCGGTCTCGTGCTCGAGACGCCGGTCGAGGCCGGTCAGCAGCGCACCGCCACCGGTGATCATGATCCCCTGCTCCATGATGTCGGCGGCCAGCTCCGGTGGGGTCTTGTCGAGGGTGGCCTTCACGGCGTCGACGATGGCGGCAACGGGCTCCTCGATGGCGTCGCGGATCTCCTCGGTGGTGACCATGATCGTCTTGGGCAGGCCGCTGACCAGGTCGCGGCCGCGGATCTCGGCGGTCAGCTCGTCCTCGAGCGGCCACGCCGAGCCGAGGGCGATCTTGATCTCCTCGGCGGTGCGCTCACCCAGGGCGAGCGAGTACTCCTTCTTGATGAACTGCACGATGGCATCGTCGAGCTCGTCGCCCGCCACCCGCACGCTCTGGCTCGTCACGATGCCGCCGAGGGAGATGACCGCCACCTCGGTGGTGCCTCCTCCGATGTCGACGATCATGTTGCCGGTCGGGTCTTGCACGGGCAGACCCGCGCCGATGGCGGCGGCCATGGGCTCTTCGATGATGTAGGCCGGCTTGCGGGCTCCGGCGTACTCGGCGGCTTCTTGCACGGCCCGCTGCTCGACGCCCGTGATGCCCGACGGCACGCAGATCACCATGCGGGGCTTCACCCACCGGCTGCGATGGACCTTGTGGATGAAGAACCGCAGCATCTTCTCGCAGATCTCGAAGTCGGCGATCACGCCGTCCTTCAGCGGCCGGATGGCCTGGATGTGGCTCGGCGTGCGGCCGATCATCCGCTTGGCCTCCATGCCGACGGCCAAGGGGCGGCCGTCACGCACGTTGACGGCGACCACCGACGGCTCGTTCAGCACGATGCCGTGGCCACGCACGTAGATGAGGGTGTTGGCAGTGCCGAGGTCGACCGCCATGTCACGGCCCAGGGCGAGCGGGTTGTTCGCAGGCAACGGCTACCCCCTTTCGCGCGCGTGGGTGGAGCACGCCGAGCGTAGTCCCGTGCCCGCGGGGCCGACAGGGCGGCCCGCCGCGCGTCGAGCGGCCCGGCAGGGTGAGCGGCCGCCGACGGCCTGGCCCGAGCGTCAGAGGCCCGGGAAGAAGATGCCGATCTCGCGGACCGCCGACTCGGGGCCGTCGCTGCCGTGCACGAGGTTCTCGGTGAACAGGATCCCGAGGTCACCACGGATCGTGCCGGGGGCGGCCTTGCGCGGGTTGGTGGTCCCCATCATGGCGCGCACCACCTCCCACGTGTCCTCCGGACCTTCCAGCACCAGCGTCACCACCGGGCCTCGGGACATGAAGGCGACGAGCTCACCGTAGAAGCCCTTGTCCCGGTGCTCTTCGTAGTGGCGGCCGAGGATCTCCTCCCCCAGCGAGCGCAGCTCCATGGCGACGATGCGCAGGCCCTTGCGCTCGAAGCGGGAGATGATCTCACCGGTGAGGCCCCGCTCGACGGCGTCGGGCTTGATGATGACGAACGTGCGATCAGCCATAGCGGACGCCGACCCTAACGGGCGGCGAGCCGCCGCCACATCCCGAGCAGCGAAGGACGCTACGGCAGAAGGCGGCGGAGGTGAGGGCGGGCCTCGCCCACCACGTAGAGCGACCCGGTGACCAGCACGGCGTCGTCGGCGCCGGCTCGGGCCAGCGCGGCGTCACAGGCCTTGGCCACCTGGGGCACCAACAGCACGTCGTCGCAGCCGAGGGCGCGGGCCGCCGCCGCCACCGTCGACGCGGACGCGGCCCGGGGCGAGTCGGGCGCCGTGGCCACCACGAGCCCGAACTCGTCGGCCCGCAGCGCGCCGAGCATCTCGGCCGGGTCGCGGCCCTGGAGCATCCCGACCACCAGGATCGACTGCCCGGCAGGGTCGAAGTCCTCGGCGAACACCGACGCGCACACGTCGGCCCCCGAGGGGTTGTGGGCGCCGTCGACGATGACGAGGGGCTGGTGGCCCACCACCTCGAAGCGCCCTGGCCAGCGCACCGAAGCCAGCCCCTCGGCGAGGACGTCGTCGTGGAGCGCGGCACCGAAGAACGCCTCCACGGCGGCCAGGGCACAGGCGGCGTTGTCGCCCTGGTGCCGGCCGTGCAGCGGCAGGAACACCTCGGGGTGGGCGCCGTAGGGCGTGTTCAGGTCGAGCAGCCGGCCGCCCAGCGCCAGCTGGTTGCCGGCACAGGAGAAGTCGAGGTCGCGCTCCCACACCTCGGCCGGGCCGGTGGCCCGGAACACGGCCGCGAGCTCGGGGTCGGTCTCGCCGAGGATCAGGTGGGAGCCGGGCTTCACGATGCCGGCCTTCTCGCGGGCGATGTGGAGCCGGGTCGGTCCGGCGTACTCCTGGTGGTCGAGCCCCACGTTGGTGACGATGCACACCTGCCCGTCGGCAACGTTGGTGGCATCCCAGCGACCGAGGAGGCCAACCTCCACCACGGCGACGTCGACGGCCACGTCGGCGAAGTGCCGGAAGGCTGCCGCCGTGACGATCTCGAAGTAGCTGGGCTGCACGCCCGCCACCAGCTCGAGGTCGGCGACGGCGGCGACCACGTCGGCCAGCTCGTCGTCGGCGATCGGCTCGCTGTCGACGCTGATGCGCTCGTTGACGCGCTCGAGGTGCGGGCTCGTGGCGGTGCCCACCCGCAGGCCGCTGGCGGTGAGCAGTGCGGAAGTGATGGCGGCAACCGACCCCTTGCCGTTGGTGCCGGTGAGGTGGATCACCGGATAGGCACGCTGCGGGTCGCCCATCACGGCCATGAGGCGCTCGATCGACTCGAGGCTGGGGTCGCGGATGCGACCGGTGACGTCGTAGTTGCTGTGGCGATCGAGGTACGCGAGCGCGTCGGCGAGCTGCAAGGACGAACCGGTCGTCAGCTGGCGGCGCGGCGCGGCCGGCTCACGCGCTGGGCCTCACGCGGCAAGAGGGTGGGGTTCACCTTCTTGCGAACGGTGTCGCCGTCGATGACGCACGTGCCGATGTCGGTGCGGCCCGGCAGGTCGTACATCACGTTGAGCAGCACCTCTTCGAGGATGGCCCGCAGGCCGCGGGCACCGGTACCTCGCAGCAGCGCCTGCTCGGCCACGGCCTCGAGGGCGTCGTCGGTGAGCTGGAGCTCGACGTCTTCGAACTCGAAGAACTTCCGGTACTGCTTCACGAGGGCGTTCTTCGGCTCGACGAGGATCTCGACGAGGGCCGACCGGTCGAGGTTCTGCACGGCGCCGATGACGGGCAGGCGGCCGACGAACTCGGGGATGAGGCCGAACTTCAGGAGGTCTTCCGGCAGCACCTGGGCGAACAGCTCGCCGGTGTCGGTCTCGTGCTTGGAGCGCACGGTGGCCGAGAACCCGACGCCCTTGTGGCCGATGCGGTTCTCGATGATCTTCTCGAGGCCGGCGAACGCGCCACCGCAGATGAACAGGATGTTCGTGGTGTCGATCTGGATGAACTCCTGGTGCGGGTGCTTGCGCCCGCCCTGCGGAGGCACCGAGGCCGTGGTGCCCTCCAGGATCTTGAGGAGCGCTTGCTGCACGCCCTCGCCCGACACGTCACGGGTGATCGACGGGTTCTCGCTCTTGCGGGCGATCTTGTCGATCTCGTCGATGTAGATGATCCCGGTCTCGGCCTTCTTCACGTCGTAGTCGGCCGCCTGGATCAGCTTCAGGAGGATGTTCTCGACGTCTTCGCCCACGTAGCCGGCCTCCGTGAGCGCGGTGGCGTCGGCGATGGCGAACGGCACGTTGAGCATGCGAGCCAGCGTCTGGGCCAGGAGCGTCTTGCCGCAGCCGGTGGGGCCGAGCAGGAGGATGTTGCTCTTGGCCAGCTCGACGTCGTCGGCCCGGCCGGGACCGTGGCTGTTCTGGAACTGGATGCGCTTGTAGTGGTTGTACACGGCGACCGAGAGGATCTTCTTGGCCGACTCCTGCCCCACGACGTAGTCGTTCAGGAACTCGTAGATCTCACGGGGCTTGGGGAGCTCGTCGAAGCGCAGCTCGGAGGTCTCGGAGAGCTCCTCTTCGATGATCTCGTTGCAGAGGTCGATGCACTCGTCGCAGATGTAGACGCCGGGACCGGCGATGAGCTTCTTGACCTGCTTCTGCGACTTGCCGCAGAAGGAGCACTTCAGCAGCTCCCCGCTGTCACCGAACTTCGCCACGACGTGCCCTCCCCGGCCCGTTACTTGATCGCGCCGGTGTTGTCGACAGCCGTCCGAGACGTGATCACGTCGTCGATGATGCCATACGCCTTGGCCTCCTCGGCTTCCAAGATGAAGTCGCGGTCGGTGTCGGCGTGGATCCGCTCGAGCGGCTGGCCGGTGTGCTTGGCCAGGATCTGCTCGAGGATGTCGCGCATGCGCAGGATCTCCTTGGCAGCCAGCTCGATGTCGGCGGCCTGGCCCATGGCGCCGCCGTAGGGCTGGTGGAGGAGCACTCGGGCGTGGGGCAGCGCCAGCCGCTTGCCCGGGCTGCCGGCCGCCAGCAGCACGGCGGCGGCCGAAGCGGCCTGGCCGAGGCAGATCGTGGCGATGTCGTTGCGGATGAACTGGAGGGTGTCGTAGATCGCGAACAGCGCCGTGATGTCGCCACCGGGGCTGTTGATGTAGATGTTGATGTCCTTGTCGGGGTTCTCCGACTCGAGGTGGATCAGCTGGGCGCAGATCAGGTTGGCGATCGTGTCGTCGATCGGCGTGCCCAGGAAGATGATGTTCTCCTTGAGCAGGCGGCTGTAGAGGTCGTAGGCCCGCTCACCCCGGTTGGTCTGCTCGACCACCGTGGGGACCAGGTAGTTGCGGATGGGCTCGAGATACCGGTCCACGCGGGGTCCTCTCAGTGGTGGTGGTCGTGGTGGTGGTGGTCGTGGTCGTGGTCGTGGTCGTGATGGTCGGCGGCGGCCGGGTCGGCGCCGGCGATCTCCACCACGGCGTCGTCGGCCATCGGGTCGTCGCCCACGAGCAGCGTTCGGTCGATCGGACGGCCCTCGGGGTCGACGACCTCGACGTGGCGCAGGAGCCACGACAGCGCCTTGCGCTTGCGCAGCTCGGCCGTGAGCCCGACGACGGCGTCCTCACGCTCGTAGGCCTTGCGCACCACGGACGGCTTCTGACCCACGGCGCGAGCGATGCGCTCGAACTCGGCGTCGAGCTCGTCGTCGTCGACACCGAGCCCCTCGGCCTCGGCCACCGCCCGCAGGGCGAGGTCGACCTTCACGGCGGTGCTGGCCGCGCCCCGCAGCTGCTCGACGAACGCGTCGGTGTCCTGACCGGTGGCGGCCAGGAACTGCTCGAGGCCGATGCCCTGCTGCGCCAGGCGCTGCACGGTGTTCTCGGCCCGTCGGCGCAGCTCGGGGGCGACGAGCGCCTCGGGCGGCTCCTCGTCGACGAGCTGGGCCAGCGACGTGGTGGCCCCGTCGAGGAGCGCCTCGCGCGCCTGGGCCACGCGGACGTCCTGCAGCGTGGTCCGCTGGTGCTCGACCCAGGCCTCGACCGTGTCGAAGCCGTCGGTGTTCTCCTGCACCCAGTCGTCGGTGAGCTCGGGCAGCGCGAGCTCCTGCACCTTCTTCATGGTGATCGTGATGTCGGCCGGGGTGTCGGTGCCGGTCGGCGTGGTGGTGAACGTGCGGGTGTCGCCGGCCGCGGTGCCCTCGACGAAGTCGTCGAAGTCGGCGGCGATCCAGCCCCGGCCGACCTCGTAGAGCCAGTCCTCGGTGTTGAGGCCCGGCACCGGCTCGCCGTCACGATGGGCCTCCAGGTCGAGGGTGACGAAGTCGCCCTTCTGCGCCGGGCGGTCCACGTCGGCGAGCTCGCCGTAGGGACGCCGCAGGGCGTCGGTCCGGGCCTCGACCTCGGCGTCATCGACCTCGACCGCCGGCACCTCCACCCGCAGGCCGGCGTAGCCGGGCACGAACACGACGGGGCGGACCTCGATGGTGGCGTCGAAGGCCACCGGGCCCTCCTCCTCGCCGGCGGTGATGTCGACCTCGGGCGGGGCGATGATGTCGACCTCGTGGGCCCGCACGGCCTGGGCGAGGTAGCCGGGGATGGCGTCTCGCAGGGCCTGCTCACGGGCGGGCGCCAACCCGATGCGGGCTTCCAGCAGGCGCCGGGGCGCCTTGCCGGGCCGGAACCCCGGGAGGCGGACCTCCCGAGCGATCTTGCGGAACGCCGCGTCGATGTCCTTGTCGAACTCGGCCTCGTCGACCTCGACGGAGAGCTTGACCTTGTTCCCCTCGAGGGGAGCGACCGTTGACTTCATCAGGGACGCCACCTTACCGGCGGCCCGGATCGGAGCGGCTCCTCGCCGAGGGGCGTGGTGCCGGCGTCGCTTCTGCCAGGATGTCCCTCGATATGCCGATCTGGAAAGCGCACTCGCTCGCCAAGCCGCACGCCGATCAGCTCGAGCTGCGGATGCACGACAAGGTCGTGGCCACCGTCGACCTCCCGGGCGTGCCCGCCGGCACCAAGGGCAAGGTCCTGCTGGCCAACGGCTTCAACTGGCTGCGCTACCGGGTGCTGTTCGACAACGGTGCCGAGCTGGGCGACCTCGACGGCCGCCACCTCGAGCCCAGGGGCCGCGCCGCCAAGCGCCTGTCGAAGATGAAGCCCGCCGCCCGCTGAGGGACCCTCAACCGGCGAGCAGGTACGCCACGAGGGCGTCGAGCTCGGGCGCCTCGAGATCGAACCCCGTCATCGCCCCCTGCCCCTCCACGACGATCCGGCGGATCTCGGCGTCGCCCAGCTCCTGCATCCGGTCGACCGCCAAGGCGGGGTTGACCCCGACGCCGTCACGGTCGGAGCCGTGGCACGAGGCGCACTGCTGCAGGTAGACGGTGCGGCCGGGCGACGCCGGAGCGGCGTCGTCGAGGTCGCTCCCGCACGCTGCGGCCACCCCGGCAAGGGCCGCCAGCCCGGCCAGGCCGAGCAGGACGTTGCGCGGACGGGGCGACGCCGAGGCCATCGACGGCGACGGTACTGGCGCCGACCGGACCCGGTCAGCCCAGCGAGTCGAGCAGGCCGACGACGAGCGACTGGTCGGTGTCGGGGTGGACGAAGCACAGGCGCAGGCACGGCCGGCCCCGCCAGCGGGTGGGGACGCACAGGAAGTCGGCCGCGCGCGCATGGGCACGCGACCATGACGAGAGCTCGTCGGCCCCCCAACCGACGCGCTCGAACAGCACCACCGACAGCTGAGGCTCGACGAGCAGGCGCAAGTACGGCCGCTCCTCGACGGCCGCCGCCGTGAACCGGGCCAGGTGCAAGCCACGGCCGACCGCGTCGGCGTAGCGCTCGGTGCCGTAGGCGGCCAGGGAGAACCAGAAGGGCAGGCCGCGCGCCCTCCGTGACAGATGCACGGCGTAGTCGCTCGGGTTCCAGGCCTCGCGGTCGATCTCGTCGAGGTAGGAGGCGTGCTGGGCGTGGGCAGCCCGGCCGTGGCGGGCGTCGCGGTACACGAGGGCGCCGCAGTCGAACGGCGCGAAGAGCCACTTGTGGGGGTCGACCACGAACGAGTCGGCCCGCTCGATCCCCGCGAAGGCGCCTCGGGCCTCGGGCACGCAGAGGGCGGCCCCGCCGTAGGCGCCGTCGACGTGCAGCCACAGGCCCCGCTCGCCGCACACGTCGGCCACGCCCCCGAGGTCGTCGATCGCCCCGGCATTGGTGGTCCCGGCGGACGCGATCACCGCGAACAGCCCGTCGCCGTCGTCGGCGGCGAGCACGCTCAGCAGGGCGGCTCCGGTGAGTCGCCCGCGCTCGTCGACGGGCACCGGTACCACCTCGGCGTCGAGGGTGGACGCCGCGCTGTGCACCGACGAGTGGGCGTCGTCGGTGGCGACGAGCCGCCACCGGCGGCGAGGCCGGCCGTGGGCCTCCTCGTGGCGGCGGCGGGCCGCGACGAGTGCGCTGAGGTTGCCGATCGTGCTACCGGCCGTGAAGCAGCCTCCGGCGTCGGGACCCCAACCGAGGAGGTCGCACAGCCAGCGCAGCGCGTCGTTCTCCGCCGCGATCGCGCCCGCTCCCGCCTCCCACATGCCGCCGAAGATCACGGCCGCGCTGAGCGCGAGATCCATCGTGACGGCCGCCGGGGTGGGCGCCGACGGGACGTAGGCCAGGTTGCCGGGGTGGTCCATGGCGCGAGTGGCCGTCACCACGACGTCGGTGAACAGCTGCAGCGCCCGCTCCCAGCCGATGCCGCCGGGCGTGACCGTGCGGCCCAGCGCGGCGTGGAGCTCGCTGGCCGGCCGGGCGTGCGCGGCCGGGTCGTGCGGGCGCCCGATCCGCTCCTCGGCCCACGCGACCACGGCGGCGACGAGCGCATGGTCGGACGGGAACGTCGGCGCACCGCTCATGGGCACACACCATGGTCAGCCGCCGCACCCCACGCAAGGGGGTTCAGGCCGCCAGGAGCGCCACGGCCAGCACTGCGAGCGCGGCGCCGGTGAGCTGGAGGCGGTGGACATGCTCACCGAGGACACGGCGGGCCAGCGCGATCGTCGCCAGCGGGTAGAGCGAGCCGAGCACGGCGGCCACCGACACCGGCCCCCACTGGAGGGCGAGGCGGATCAGCACGCTGGCGAGCAGCTCGAAGGCCCCGCTCATCGCGGCCACCCGATCGGGCCGCAGCTCGGCGCGCTCGAGGCGGAGAGCCGCGACGGCCATCGTGGCCACCGAGCCGACGCGGACGGCTGCGAGGGGCCACAGCCCCGGGTCGCCGCCCACCTCGCCGAGGTACACGAAGAACGTGGCGAACCCGAGCCCGGCACCCACGGCGAGCACGACCATGGCGGCCGTGGAGAGGCCGGCGGGTCGGGCCGGTGCACCGCTGCCCGGCGTCCACGAGACGAGCGGCACGGCGACCAGTGCAAGGGCGATCCCGGCGGCGTCGAGCCCCGAGAGCGCGTCGCCGGTGACGACCCCCCAGCCGACCGGCACGACCGCACCGGTGAGGGCGGTCACCGGGGCCACGACGCCCATGCGGCCCCCGCTGAGCGCCCGGAAGAACAGCGTGTACGACCCGGCCACGGCCACCCCGACCACGACGCCGAGGGCCATGGCGCCGACGGTGACGCGGTCCCACCCCCACACCAGCGCCAGGGGGACGACCAGCAGGAGGTTCGTCGTCTGGGCGGTCAGGGTGACAGCCACCGGGTGGCGGCGGCGTGACACCGCGCCCCCGAGGAAGTCGGCCACGCCGACCGATGCCGACGAGCCCAGGGCGAAGGCGATGGTGCCGGCAGTGCCGCCCTCGCTCATCGACGGGTCACAGGAACGGGAGGTAGTGCTTCAGCTCCCAGTCGGTGACGGCCGCCGCGAACTTCGACCACTCGTTGCGCTTGATGAACACGAAGTGCTCGACCGCCTCGCTGCCGAGCGCCTCGACGAACGGGGTGTCGGCTTCAAGGCAGTCGAGGGCGAGCGAGAGGTTCTCGGGCACATGGCGCTCGGTGCTGGCCTGCTCGAAGGCGTCGAGCGTCTCCGGCGGCGGAGGCGTGAGCTGGTGCACGAGGCCGAGGCGGGCCGCCTGCAGCACCGCCGCAGTGGTGAGGTAGGGGTTGGCGGCGCCGTCGGGCATGCGGTGCTCGAGGCGGGTGGCCTTGCCCCGCTCGCTCGGCACCCGCACGGTGCAGGAGCGGTGGTCCTTGCCCCAGTTGGCCCAGTAGCCCGACAGCTGGCCGGGCCGCAGCCGCTTGTAGGCGTTCACCGTGGGAGCGCAGATCGCCGACATGGCCTCGTGGTGCTCGAGCAGGCCGGCGATGCACGACCGGGCGAGAGCCGACAGGCCGTCGGGGTCGCCCGTGTCCTCCATCACGTTGTGGCCGGCCTCGTCGCGCAGCGAGAAGTTCACGTGGAGGCCGCTGCCGCCGCGGTCGCCGAAGGGCTTGCCCATGTAGGTGAGCAGGAGCCCCTTCTGCATGGCCAGCTCGCGGGCCAGCACCTTGAACAGGAACGTGTTGTCGACCGATCGCAGGGCCGAGGTGTAGGCCAGCGTGAGCTCGAACTGCGGGGTGTCGTACTCGGAGTTGATCGACTCGATGGGGAGCCCGATCGACTCGGCGATGCGCATGAGGTCGTCGAGCAGACCGGCCGGGTCGACCGCTGGCCCGGTGCCGTAGACGAACGCTCCCGGAGTGTCCCACTCCTTCCAGCCACCCTTGCCGTCGGGCTCCATGACGAACGCCTCGAGCTCGATGCCCACCATGGGCTCGTAGCCGAGGGCCCGCCAGTCGGCGATGGCTCGCTTCAGCACCTGGCGAGGTGAGATGGCCAGCGGCTCTCCGGCGAACGAGAGGTCGGCCACCACCACGCCGGTGCGCTCCTCCCAACCCGGGCGCACGTCGGTCATGTCGAACGAGACCTTCATGTCGGGGTTGCCCTCGAGGAGCATGGCGCCCGGCGCCGGCACCATCGTGCGGTCGAAGTCGAGCGCGAACAGCGTGATGCAGCTGTGGGTGCCGTCGGGCGCGGCGTGCATCGGCAGGTACTTGCCCCGTGCCAGCCCGTGGTGGTCGGGGAACAGCACGCGCACCCGCGAGAGGTCCATGGGCAGGTGGTCAGGCATGGCGGGCAGTCTCCTCCGATCGGGCGTCGTCGAGTGCTGCGAGGTGCTCGGCGACGAGGCGGTTGACGATGTCGGGTCGTTCCAGGTTGCTCAGGTGCCCGGCGCCGGGGACGACCACGAGACGGGCACCGGGGATGTGGGCCGCGAGGTGCTCGCTGTAGCAGGGCGGTGTCTCGGCGTCGAGCTCACCCACGATGACGAGTGTGGGGACGGTGATGAGGTGAAGGTGGGCCCGCAGGTCGTGGGTGGGCAGGCAGCGCACGGCGGCCTCCAGCGCGGCGGCGGAGATCCGGGCCATCGGTGCGGCGGCCGCCGCGATCACGTCGTCGGGGGTGCCGGGGGCTGTGATGGCGCGCATCACCGACGGGGCGATGTCGGCAGGGGTGGCGCCGGCGCGCAGGGGCGCCAGACGTCCTTCGATCCACGCCTCCGCCGTGGTCACCCCGTCGAGTCCGAACGCAGGGCTCGAGTCGACGAGCACGAGCGAGCGCACGGCATCGGGGTGGTGCAGCGCGGTGTGGAGGGCCACCATGCCGCCCATCGACAAGCCGACGAGGTGGGCGGGTCGTGCGTCGGCGGCCGTCAGCCACGCGGCGCAGGCGTCTGCCAGCGCAGAGAACGTGGTGGTAGGCAGCGGGCGGCTGGCCCCGTAGCCGGGGAGGTCCCACGCCAGGCAGCGCCACGAGTCAGCCAGCCCGTCGAGCTGGGGCTCCCAGGCGGTGCGGCTGCCACCGAGGCCGTGCAGGAAGGCCACCGGGGCACCGGTACCCGCCTCGCGCCACGCAACCGGTGCGGCGTCGACGTCTCGCGTGCCTGCGACCACGGTGTCCCCCACGGCGCAGCAGCGTAGGCCGGTCGTTCGGACCCGAACGACCGGTCAGCGCCAGTGGCTCGGGCTCGTGCAGGTGTTCTTCACGTCGCAGTAGAAGTCGAAGCTCCACGTGCCGCCCTCTCGGCCGACGCCCGAGTGCTTCGAGCCGCCGAACGGTGCGCGCAGGTCGCGCACGAAGAAGCAGTTCACCCACGCCGTGCCGGCGACCACCTGGCGGCTGACCCGCTCGGCCCGACCGGGGTCGCCGGTGTAGACGATGGCGGCGAGGCCGAACTCGGTGCCGTTGGCCAGTGCCACCGCCTCGTCCTCGGTGTGGAACGGCTGCAGCGTGAGGACGGGCCCGAACACCTCCTGGGTGAGGATCTCGCTGCCCGGGGCCGCACCCGTGAGGAGCGTGGGGCGGTAGTAGAGGCCGCCGAGGTCGGCGTTTCGCTCGCCTCCGAGCACGGCGGTGGCACCCTCGGCCCTCGCCCGCTGGACGAAGCCGTCGATGCGCTCGAGGTGCTCGCGGGAGATCTGCGGGCCGATGTCGGTGGCCTCGTCTCGCGGGTCACCCTGGCGCAGCTGTGCGGCCCGGGTGACGAAGCGGTCGAGGAACTCGTCGTGGACCGACGCCTCCACCAGCAGGCGGGTTCCGGCCAGGCACACCTGCCCGGCGTTGTCGTACTGGCCCACGGCCTGCTCGACGGCGGCGTCCAGTTCGGCGTCGGCGAACACCAGCATCGGGCTCTTGCCGCCGAGCTCGAACGAGCAGGGCGTGAGGTTCGGCGCCGCCGACGCGGCGATGTGGCGAGCCGTCGGGACCGAGCCGGTGAAGCTGATCCGGGAGACCCCCGGATGCCCGGTGAGCGCCGGCCCCACCTCCTCGCCGATCCCCTGCACCACGTTGAGCACGCCGTCGGGCAGGCCGGCGTCATGGGCGATGTCGCACAGCAACGATGCGGTGAGCGGCGACCACTCCGCCGGCTTCAGCACCACCGTGCAACCGGCGGCCAGCGCAGGTGCCACCTTCCAGGTGGCCAGCATGAGCGGGGCGTTCCACGGCGTGATGAGCACGGCCACGCCACTCGGGTCCCACGTGACGTGGTTGGTGTGGCCTCGGGTGTCGAAGTCGGGATGGCCGAGCTCGTCCGTGAGGTAGTCGGCGAAGAAGCGGAAGTTGTGGGCGACCCGGGGCATCACCCCCCGCCGGTGGCTGCGCAGCAGCGCGCCGTTGTCGGTGGTCTCGACGATCGCCAGCTCCTCCAGACGCGCCTCGACGCCATCGGCGATGCGGTGCAGCATGGCGGCCCGCTCGGCCGGCGACGTGGCGGCCCAGGCCGGGAACGCCGCCCTGGCTGCGGCGACGGCCGCCTCGGCCTCCACCGCCCCACCGCGGGCCACGCCGGCGAGCACCGACTCGTCGATGGGCGACACGTCGTCGAGCGTCGACACCGACGCCACCCGCTCACCGCCGATCCAGTGATCGAGGTCCACCTCGACGCCTGCCACGGTGGCCGTGCGCGCCATCGTCCCCCTCCGGTGCGTGCAGGACCGGCGGTCTCCCGCCGATCGTTCGGGCCCGAACGATACTGTTCACCGCTCATGGGGCGACCGTTCACCAGCACCGACGCCGCGGAGCTGCGCCAGGCCGAGCGCGACGTGCACGAGGCGCTCGGCGGGCTGCCCCTCGACTTCCGGGCGCTGCTGGCGGTGTCGAACGTGTTCCGTGCGGCCACTGCGGTCCGTCACCACATGGAGCGAACCGTCCTCGTCCACGAGCAGCTCTCGTGGAGCGCGTTCGTGGTGCTGTTCGTGCTGCGAGTGTGGGGTGCGCAGGAGTCGAACCGCCTGGCCGCCGAGGCCGGCATCACGGGCGGCACCCTCACCGGCGTGCTGAAGACGCTCGAGCAGCGGGGCCTGGCCCGGCGGGCGGTGCACGCCACCGACGGTCGCCGAGTCGTCGTCACCGCCACCGCCAAGGGCCGCCGGTCGGTCGACCGGATCATGCCCCGGTTCAACGAGCACGAGGCGCTCGTCACGGGCGATCTGACGGCGGCCGAGGCCGACGAGCTGTCCCGCCTGCTGCGCAAGGTGCTGGCCCGAGTGGAGGCGCTCGACGGGTGACCGCGCCGGGTCGGCGCGGTAGGTTCGTTCGGACCCGAACGACTCGAGGGGGACCCATGGGGGACATCGTCGGCGCCGCCATCGTCTCGCACGTCCCGACCATCGTGATGCCCGAGGTGATCCGCCTCGAGCTCAACGAGGGCAGGGACTTCTCGCTCGTCGAAGGCCTCCACCGGATGCGCCGCGAGCAGCTCGACGCGCTCGAGCCCGACACGGTCGTGGTGTTCGACACCCACTGGTTCACCACGTTCGAGCACGTGGTCAGCGCCCACGAGCGGCGTCACGGCTTGTTCACGAGCGACGAGCTGCCGAGGGGCATGGCCGCGGTGCCCTACGACCTCAACGGCGACCCCGAGCTGGCCGACGCCATCGCGTCGGTGGCCGCCGGGCGCGACGACACCTGGGTGCACGCGTCGCGTGACCCCTACCTCGGCATCCACTACCCGACGGTGAACCTGCTCCCGTTCCTCCAGCGTGACGAGCGATGGGTGAGCGTGAGCATCTGCCAGACGGCGACCGCCGACGACTTCCTGGTGCTCGGCGAGGTGATCGCCGAGGCGGTGGCCGGCCTCGACCGTCGCGTCGTGCTCCTCGGCAGCGGTGGCCTGTCGCACCGGTTCTGGCCCCTGCGGGAGCTGCGCCAGCACGAGAGCGGCGACCCTCGCCACATCGTGAGCCCCGAGGCGCGCGCCTTCGACGAGGCGCTCCTGGCCCGCTGGGAGCGCGGCGACCACGCCGCCGTGCTGGCCGATCTCCCCGCCTACCGCCTGCACGCGCCGGAGGGCCACTTCGGCCACTACGTGGCGCTGGTCGGCGCCCTCGGTGGCGCGGCCTGCACGGCGCCCGGTACGAAGTACAGCGAGTACGAGTCGGCGGCCGGCACCGGGCAGGTGCACGTGTGGTTCGGTCGCCCCGAAGGAGGATGGACCGCATGAGGTTGGCCAACCACGGTGGCCGGGCCACCATCGTCGTCGCCGACAGGGAAGGCCGACTGCGGGTCCTCGACGTGGAGCAGGCGAGCGGCGGTGTGCTCGGCCCCGATCCGATGGTGCTGAGCGACCTGGCTCACCACGACGCGCTGCGCGCCCTCGCCGCGGCCGCCGACCCCGCTTCGCTTCCCGTTCTCGACGAGTCCCGCCTCGGTCCGCCGGTGCCTCGCCCGCCCAAGGGCTTCGGGGTGGCACTCAACTACCGCTCGCACGCCATCGAGTCGGGGAAGGACCTCCCGACCGAGCCGCACCTGTTCGGCAAGACCGAGAACTGCGTGTGCGGGCCCTTCGACGAGATCCTCGTGCCGGCCGGCCGGACCATGGTCGACTACGAAGCCGAGCTGGTGATCGTGTTCGGCCGCACGTGCAAGGCAGCCACCGAGGCCGACGCCTGGGGCTACCTGGCCGGCGTCACGGCGGGGCAGGACATCTCCGACCGGGGCGAGCAGTTCCGCCCGCCGGTGAAGCAGTTCACCATCGCCAAGACCTACGACACCTTCGGCCCCATCGGCCCCTACCTCGTCACCGCCGACGAGCTGGCCGACCCCGACGCCCTCGCCATCGAGGGACGGCTGAACGGCGAGGTGATGCAGCGGGGCCGCACTGACGACCTCATCTTCTCGGTGCCTGCCCTGGTGGTCTGGCTGTCGCGCTTCATCACGTTCCAGCCCGGCGACCTCGTGTGGACGGGCACGCCGGGTGGTGTCGGCGAGGCCCGCACACCACCGGTGTTCCTGCGGGCCGGCGACGTGCTCGAGACCGAGCTCGAGGGGGTCGGCACGATGCGCAACCCGGTGGTCGAGCGGTGAAGGTGGTCCACCACGGTGACCGCAGCCAGCAGTACGGCGGTCGCTTCACCGGCGAGGTGGCGCTCGAGATGCTCCACGCCACGCCCACCGACGACGAGGCCGACATCGCGCTCGTGCACTTCCACGACGGTGCCGTCACCGCCTGGCACACCCACCCTGGGGGCCAGCAGCTGTTCGTGTACCAGGGGCGGGCCCGAGTCGGGACGGAGGCCGACGGCGAGGTGGCGCTCGGGCCCGGCGCGCTCGTCGTGACCCCGGCCGGCGAGCGCCACTGGCACGGCGCCGCGCCCGGCGCCGACGCTGCCGTCCTGGCCGTCACGTGGGGCACCACGCAATGGGAGGACGAGCATCCGAGCTGACGTGGCGATCGTCGGGCTCGGCCCGACCGGGGCGACGCTCGCCAACCTCCTCGGGCGCGCCGGGGTGCGCACGGTGGTGTACGAGCGGTCGCTGGCTCCGCACCCGCTCCCCCGGGCCTGCCATCTCGACGCCGAGATCGCCCGCGTGCTGCAGGGGCTCGGCTTCGAAGACGAGCTGGCCGACCTCCTGACGTTGTCGGCCGGCATGGAGTACGTCGGCCCCGACGGGGAGCGGCTGTTCACCTTCGAGGGCTTCGAGCGGGAGCCCCTGCTCGGATGGCGCGAGGACTACGTGTTCCTGCAGCCCGAGCTCGACGAGCTGCTGCGGCGAGGGATCCGGCGCTACCCGAGCGTGTCCGTGCGGCTCGGCACCGACGCGCCCGCCCTGGCCGACATCCCCGCCCGCTACGTGGTCGCCTGCGACGGCGCCCACAGCGAGGTGCGCGACGCCGCCGGCATCGGCGTGGTCGACCTCGGCTACGACGAGGACTGGCTGGTGGTCGACGTGGCACTGCACCGCGACGTGCCGCTTCCCACGATCATCCAGCAGGTGGCCGACCCCCGGCGGCCCGCCACGTTCGTGCCGTCGCACCGCAACCAGCGGCGCTGGGAGCTGCGGGCCCAGCCGGGTGAGGACCTCGCGCAGCTGGCCGAGCCGGCCACGGTGTGGTCGTTGCTGTCACGGTGGGGCATCGGGCCCGGCGACGGCGAGCTGGTGCGGGCAGCCACCTACCGGTTCCACGCCATGGTCGCCGAGCGCTGGCGAGCCGGCCCGGTGCTCCTCGCCGGCGACGCTGCCCACCAGATGCCTCCGTTCATGGGCCAGGGCCTGTGCAGCGGGCTGCGTGACGCCGTGAACCTCGGCTGGAAGCTCGTGACGGTCCTGCGCGACGAGGCCGGTGACGCGCTGCTCGACAGCTACGAGGCCGAGCGGCGGCCCCACGCCGAGGCCGTGATCGCCCTGTCGGTGCAGGCCGGCCAGCTGCTGAACGACCTCTCGGCCGCTCTGGCCGCCGGCATCGCCCCCGCGCTACCCGAGCCCGACCGGCCCGACCCCCTCCGGTGGTCGCGTCTGCCCGGCCTCCCCCTCGGCGGCCTGTTCCCCGTCGGTCACCTCGTCCCCCAGCCGCGAGTCGACGGTCGCCGCCTCGACGACCTGCTCGGCGAGGGCTGGGCGGTGGTCGCAGCGGACCCGGTGCCCACGCCACCGCACGTGCCGTGTGTGGTGGCGCCGGAGGCCACCTACGGCGAGCACGCCCTGCTCGTGCGGCCCGACCGCTACGTGGCCGCCGTGCTCGACGCCACTGGCCTCACCGCCCTCCCGCTCCCCCCGGCGTGAGCCCGTTGCGCTACGCGGCTCGCCAGGCGACCGGGACGCGCTTCAGCCCGTTGATGAAGTTGCTGCGGACCCGCTCGACGGGCCCGGCCAGCTCGGCGTGGGCCAGCCGCGGCAACAGCTCCTCGAGGAACACCCGTACCTCGAGGCGGGCGAGCCACTGGCCGAGGCACAGGTGGGGGCCACCCCCGCCGAAGGTGACGTGGCGGTTGGGCGTGCGACCGATGTCGAACGTGTGCGGGTCGGGGAACTCGGCCTCGTCGTAGTTGGCCGACAGGTACCACGTGACCACCCGCTCCCCCGCCGCGATCGGCACCCCGGCCAGCTCGGTGTCGACGGCCGCAGTGCGGCGGAAGTGGACCTGCGGGCAGGCCCAGCGCAGCACCTCCTCGACTGCCGACGGCACGAGCGCCGGGTCGTCGCGCAGGCGCTGCCACTGCTCGGGGTGCTCGAGGAAGGCGACCATCCCGTGGCTGAGCGAGTGCCTGGTGGTCTCGTTCCCGGCAATGAGCAGCAGCAGGAAGAACGTCCGGCGCTCGCGCTCGGTGAGCGGCACCCCGTCGACCATCGCATCGGCCAGCACCGACAGCACGTCGCCGGTCGGGTGGCGCCGCCGCGCCGTGGCCAGCCGGTCGAAGTAGCCGAACACCTCGAGCGTCACCGGCGACCGGAAGGGCAAGAGGCGGTAGGGGTCGGTGTCCTCCCGATCGGACAGCAGCGGCGAGAAGTCGGGGTCGGCGTTGTAGACGATCGCGTCGGCCCAGTCGAACAGCTGAGGGGCGTCGGCGTCGGGTACGCCGAGGATGCCGCACAGCATGCGGATGGGGAGCTCGCGGGCGACGTCGTGCACGAGCTCGACCTCGGGCCGAGCCAGCACCTCGTCGAGCACCGCCCGTACGACCTGGCGCGAGTGCTCGGCGTAGGTCTCGACGGTGGCCCGGGAGAAAGCCGGGTTCACGAGCTGGCGCAGCTTCGTGTGGCGAGGTGGGTCGGTCTCGAGCATGGTCTGGCGGGCCTCGCGGGCGTCGGGTGCCAGCGTCTCGATCTCGGTGCCGCCCAGCTCGGAGCTGTAGGTGCGCCAGTCCTTGTGCACGGCCACGAGCTCGGCGTGGCGGGTGACCGACCAGAAGCCGGCCCCCGGCTCGACCCCCGGGCCGGGTGGCTCGAGCATCCACGCCACCGGGGCCTCGGCCCGGCAGCGGGCGTACTCGGAGTGCGGCACCCGCTGCGCGTAGACGTCGTTCGACACGATGTCGAGGCCGGGGAGCGACGGCGGGCGGGTCATCGGCCGGCCACCTCGTCGAGGAACCAGTCGACCAGCCGGTCGCAACGGGCCTGCAGCGCCGGGCGCTCGCGTTCGTGCAGCGCCGCCATCGCGTCGGCGTCGACGCCCTCATCGGCGAAGTAGCGGGGGCCGGCCCCCTCGATCCACATGGCGAGCACGTCGGCGTCGACCTCGGGATGGAACTGCACGGCGGCGCTGTGGTCGAGCCGCCAAGCCTGCGTGCACACGTCGGTGCGGGCCAGCTCGATGGCACCGGGCGGAAGCACCACCCGGTCCTGGTGCCAGGCCAGCCAGGGCCCGGCCTCGATGGCCTCCACGTCGCTCTCGACGGTGATGAATCCGATCTCCTTGTCGGGGGCCCGCTCCACCGACCCTCCGAGGGCGGCGGCCAGCGCCTGGCACCCGAAGCAGATGCCGAGCACCGGCACCCCGGCGGCATGGGCCACCCGCAGCGCGTCGACCTCACGGTGGATCCACGAGCCGATCGTGCCGTGGTCGTAGACGCTGTGGACCGAGCCGAGCGGCAGGAGGAGGTCGTAGGCCGTGGGGTCGGGGAAGGGCACCTCCGACACCGGCGAGTCGCCCTCGAGTACCTGCACCACGTCGAGCGCGTACCCGCGCTGCACGAGGCGGGCGCCGGCCCATCCGGGCGGCCCGTCGGGTTCGTGCTGGATCACGAGTGCACGGCGCATGACCTCATCCTCCTTCGTTTGGGTCCAAACTGTCGCGCGTGACGAAACCGCGTATCGCCATGACCACGTGGCGCCGCACCATGCCGACGTTCCTGTCGGATCGCACCGATCTCTACACACTCGGGGCCGAGTACCCGGCCGCGGTCGCGGCGGCGGGAGCGCTGCCGCTGCTGCTCCCCCACCACCAGGCAGCCGACGCCGGCCGCGTGCTCGACGGCTTCGACGGAGTGGTGCTGGTCGGCGGCGACGACCTCGACCCGGCCCGCTACGGCGCAGCCGACCAGGGCTGCAACAAGGGCGTATCGGCCACCGCCGACGAGAGCGACCTCGCCGTCGCCCGGGCGGCCCTCGAGCTCGGTCTCCCCGTCTTCGCCATCTGCCGCGGCTGCCAGGTGCTCAACGTCGCCATGGGCGGCACCCTCCACCAAGACATGACCTCGCCCGACGGACTCCACCGCCCGATCAGCCCGGTGCCGACCGAGGTGCTGGCCGAGCGCCATCCGGTGCGCATCGACGCCGGCAGCCGCCTGGCCAAGGCCTACGGCGGGGCGGTCGAGCGGGTGGTCAACTCCATCCACCACCAGGGCATCGACGACGTCGCGCCCGGGTTCCACCCGGTGGCGTGGGCGCCGGACGGCGTGATCGAAGCGATCGAGCCCGACGACGACCTGCCCGTGCTGGCGGTGCAGTGGCACCCCGAGAAGATCGTGGGCGAGGGTGACCACGTGCTGTTCGACTACTTCGTGCAAGAGATGGTGCGCCGATGAGACGGGACGAGCTGATCGAGCAGGCGGCGGTGCTCGGTCGCACCTTCGAAGGCAGGGCCGAGCGCCACGACCGTGAGGCCAGCTTCCCGTTCGACGACTTCGCCGACCTGCGCGCCGCCGGCTTCCTCGCCCTGTGCATCCCGGAAGACCACGGCGGCCTGGGCGCCGACTTCGCCACCTACGCACGGGTCAGCGCTGAGCTGGCCCGGTACGCGCCGGCTACCGCGCTGGCGTTCAACATGCACTGCGTCACCATGATGCTGACGGGCCAGATCGCCGACGAGCTCTCGTGGGATCCCGATGACGACGCCGTGCGCGAAGAGCGCCGGGCGCGGCTCTACGCCGGCGTCGTGGAGGACGGCGAGCTGCACGCTCAGCCCTTCAGCGAAGGCCAGGCGGTGGGCGCGCTGGCCGGCTACGGCACCACGGCCGAGCCGGTCGACGGTGGCTTCCTCGTGACCGGCAAGAAGATCTTCGCCTCGCTGTCGGATGCCGCCGACCTCCACAACGTGGTGGCGGTCGCACCGGGCGACGACCGCATCCGCTTCCTCGGTGTGCCCAAGGACGCCGAGGGCCTGCGCATCGAGGGCGAGTGGGACCCGGTCGGCATGCGGGCCACGTCGAGCCGCACCCTCGTGATGCAGCGGGTGTTCGTGCCGGCCGAGAACGAGTGGCTCCCGCCCGGCGGCTTCGACCAGGCCGCCACCCGTTGGCCGCACTTCTACCTCACGCTGTCGTTCACCTACGTCGGCCTCACGAAAGGGGTGCTCGACCACACGCGCCGGTACCTCGTCGAGTCGGGCCGCGGCGGCCACGCGGTGAAGCAGCACGGCTGGGCCGAGATGCAGCTGGCGGCCGAGCGGGCCGAAGCGCTCATGCACCGCGTCGTCGACGAGGCCGGCGTCGACCCGAGCCGCGAGCAGGTGAGGCGGGCGTGGGCCTCGATGGTCACCTCGATGGAAACGGCGCCCGAGGTCGCGTCCACCGCGCTGCGGGTGTGCGGGGGCCGCTCGCTCCTCAAGCCTCAGCCCCTCGAGCGCCTCTATCGCGACGCCCGTTGCGGCGCCACGATGCTCCCCTGGGCCGTCGACGTGTGCCTCGAGCGCCTCGGCCGTTACGGCCTCGTCGACGACGAGGCGCCGCCGGCATGACCACCAGCTCGTGGTCGCCCGGCCGCAGCACGGAGTGGCACTGGATCGAGCGGTTCCGCGAGCAGTTCGACGTGTGCGGCGTGCGGCCGGGCGAGCCGGCCGTGGTGCTGTGCGAGACGGCCAGCCGGCCGGTGCTGGTCGAGACCGCTCGCCTGGCGCTGGGCGCGCTCGGCGCCCAGGTCGCCGTGGTCGAGCTCACGACCCCCCCGAACCGAGGCCCGGTGCCGATCCGCTCGACCGGTGCCTCGGTGGCGCTCCAGGGCAACCAGGCCGCCGTGGCCGCGTGCGCGGCGGCGGGCTTCGTGGCCGACTGCACCGTCGAGGGCCTCCTCCACGCGCCCGAGCTCGACACGATCCTGCAGGGCGGGGCGCGAGTGCTGATGGTGTCGAACGAGCACCCGGAGGTGTTCGACCGGCTGCCCCACGACCCGGACCTGCGGCCGCGGGTGGAGGCCGGCGTGGCCCTGCTCGAGGGCGCCGGCACGATGCACCTGTCTTCGCCGCACGGCACCGACCTCACCGTGCGACTCGACGGCGCCGTGCGGGCAGGCTCGTACGGGTGGACCACCGAGCCGGGAACGATCGCCCACTGGCCGGGGGGCCTCGTGCTGTGCTTCCCGGCCGCCGGCACCACCGACGGCCGGCTCGTGATGGCGCCCGGCGACGTGAACCTCACGTTCAAGCAGTACGTGCGCTCCCCGGTCGCCCTCGTGGTGGAGGCCGACTACGTGGTGGCGGTGGAGGGTGACGGCCTCGACGCCGAGCTGTTCCGCAGCTACCTGGCGGCCTGGGGCGACCGCGAGGCCTACGCCGTCAGCCACGTGGGCTGGGGGATGAACCCGGCCTGCCGGTGGGATGCGCTGCCGCTGTACGACAAGGGCGACATCAACGGCACCGAGCTCCGCGCCTTCGCCGGCAACGCGCTCTACTCCACCGGCGCCAACGAGGTCGCCGGGCGGTTCACCCGCGGCCACTTCGACCTCCCGCTGCGCCACCACACCGTCACCCTCGACGGCAGGCCGGTCGTCGTCGACGGCCACCTCCAACCCCCCCTCACCCCCTGACCCTCATTCTGACTCTCAAAGTGGCTGCTGGAGCAGCCACTTTGAGAGTCAGAACCCTCGGAGGCGTGGTGGACTGGTGGGGTGATCGCTCTGCCGCTGGCCACCGCCCGCCTCGTGGTGCGGCGCTTCACCGACGCCGACGCCGAGGCGCTCGCTGCCTACCGGTCGCACCCCGACGTGGCCCGCTTCCAGAACTGGGATCCCCCCTACACGGTCGACGACGCCCGCGAGCTCATCGCTGGCAGCGCCGACTCCGATCTGCCTGCGCTGGGCGAGTGGGTGCAAGTCGGGGTGGAACACGGCGGTGCGCTGATCGGCGACGTCGGCGTGTTCGTCGACAGCGGCGGCGGCGTCGCAGAGGTCGGCTACTCCCTCCATCCGGACCATCAGGGCAACGGGTTCGCCACGGAGGCCGTTGGCGCCGTCGTCGACGCGCTCCTCGCCGGTGGGGTGCATCGGGTGGAGGCGGGCGTCGACCCGGAGAACGTCGCGTCCCGTCGGCTGCTCGAGCGGCTGGGCTTCGAGCGCGAGGGTCTCGCCCGCCGTGCCTACCGGCTCCGCGACCACTTCGTCGACGACGAGCGCTGGGCCCTGCTCGCCGACGACCGCGCCCGCTGGCTGGCCCGACCGCACACCCTGCCGAGCGAGATGCGCCTCGTCGAACTGGGCGAGAAGCCCCGCACCTACGGCCGCCTGCGGGTCCACCCCTCGCAGGAGGGCTTCGTCGCCACGGTGCTCCACTCGTACGCCGATGCGCTGTTCCCCGAGCTCGATCCCGGCGGGGGACTCCTCGTACCATGGCTGCGGGGTGTCGAGGGCGACGGTGAGCCGGTCGGGTTCGTGATGGTGTCCGAGGCGACCCCGACCTCGCCCGAGCCCTTCCTGTGGCGCCTCCTGGTCGACCGCGGCCACCAGGGTCGTGGCATCGGCCGCTGGATCGTCGACCAGGTGGGCGCGCGTGCCCGCGAGCTGGGCCACACGACCTTGCTGACCAGCTGGGTCGAGGGCCCCGGCTCCCCGCGGCCCTTCTACCTCGGCCTCGGCTTCGAGCCCACCGGCGAGATCGAAGACGGCGAGACCGTGGCCCGCCTCCACCTCTGATCCAGCGGAGGGGTCAGGCGAGGGAGGCGTCGACGGGGAGGTGCTTGATGCCGGCGATGAAGTTGCTGCGCAGTCGCTCGACCGGGCCGGCCGGTCGGATGTCGGCCAAGCGGGGCAGGAGCTCCTCGAACAGCACCTTGATCTCCATGCGGGCCAGCTGGGCACCGAGGCACAGGTGGGGGCTCATCCGTCCGAAGGCCACGTGGTCGTTGGGGGACCGGTGGATGTCGAAGCGGTACGGGTCCGGGAAGGGCTCGGGGTCACGGTCGGCCGACACGAACCACATCACGACCTTGTCGCCGGCCTTCACCGGCCGGCCGCGCAGGTCGACGTCGTGCACAGCCGTGCGGCGGAAGTGCATGGTGACCGTGCCCCAGCGCAGGATCTCCTCCACCGCGCTCTCCACCAGCACCGGGTCCGTGCCGACGGCGTCACGCAGCTCGGCGAGCTGGTCGGGGTGCTCCATCAGCGCCTGCATGCCCACGGCCTTCGTGTAGCGGGTGGTGTCGTTGCCGGCTGCCACGAGCAGCGTGAAGAAGTTGTTGAACTCGTGGTCGGTCAGCCGCTCGCCGTCGACCATGGGCGCCAGCAGGTCGGTGACGACATCGTCGGTGGGATGGGCGCGGCGCTGCGCCGCCTGCTCCTGCGCGTACCGGAACAGCTCCACCCCGGCGGGGCTGCGGAACGGCAGCATCCGGAACTCGTCGGTGTCGGTGAGGCCCACCGGATGGTCGGTGAACTCCGGGTCGGTGTTGCCGAGCAGGGCATCGCCTTTCTCCACGAGCCAGGGCCCGTCCTCGTCGGGGACACCCAGCAGGCGGCCGAGCATGCGCATGGGCAGCTGCTTGGCGATCTCGTCGACGAAGTCGAAGGTGCGGCTGGTCGGCAGGGCCCGGTCGAGCACCTCCCTGGCCAGCTGGCGGATCGCGCCTTCGTAGGCATACACCTCGCGGCGGCTGAACGGCTTCGACACGAGCCGCCGCAGTCGGGTGTGCTGCGGCGGGTCCATCTCCATGATGGTGCGACGGGCCTCGGTCTCGTCCGGGCTCATCTCCTCGAGGCGGATCCCGTGGGCCGACGAGAACGTGCTGATCTCGCGGCTCACCCGCAACACGTCGTCGTAGCGGGTGACAGCCCAGAAGCCCCTGCCACCGTCGTGCTCCTCCCACCAGCTGACGGGGTCGTCGCGCCGCAGCCGGTCGAACGTCGCGTACGGGACCCCCCGCACATAGACGTCGGGGTCGACGATGTCGGCGTCATCCGGTCCGAGGTCGGTCACGGCAGCCCCCTCTCGAGCGTGGTGCCGGCCCGCCAGCTCGTGCCGACGGTGCGCCAGTAGCCGGCAATCATCTCCCGCGGCGCCAGGCGGGTGAGCTCCTCCACCGGCGAGTCGTGCACGGTGAGCGTGACGTCACCGGTGAACGTCGGCCCGACCTCGGCGTCGTAGCCGCGCATCGTCACCAGCTCGTGCACCGAGTCGGTGCCGTCACCCTCGATGGCGGGCAGGAAGCGGTGGTGGAGCATGGGCAGCGCGTTCACGAACCCCGCGTGCTCGCTTGGTCCGGTGATCGTGAACGTGGCGTCGAGCAGCCGCCGTCCGTACGCCGCGCAGGTGGCGCCGAAGCGACCGCCTGGCTCGAGCCGGGGCCCCGCCTTGCCGACGGTGACGGGCCGCGTGCAGAAGATCTCGCCGAGCTTCTTCGGGTACCCCTGGTGGTGGCCGCGCACCATCGCGTAGTCGCGGTCGACCCAGATGTAGACGCATCGGCTGTAGTGCTCACCGCGGTACCGGCAGCGGACCACGACGAAGCACTCCATGTACTGCGAGCGCACCGGATCGAGCAGCTCCTCGAACGAGTCGGAGCAGCTCTGCCAGTCGGCCCAGATGACCGCGACGGCGCCCGGGTCGTCGGCGGCCGGCTCGAGTGGCGGCGGCAGCAGCTCGGCCACGGCGGCAGGGTCGGTGCGGTACTCGACCGTGAGCATCGTGCCCGAGTAGTGCCACGGCGGCGACGGCACCAGCGACGCGCGCCCCGTAGCGCTGCGCGGGAACATGAACCCCTTCAGCGGCTCCCCCATGTGACCCGGCACCCTCCCCCGTCGGCGTCGAGTCGCACAGTACAAGGTCGTTCGGCCCCAAACGACCGACACGGTACGGTGGGCGGCCGGAGCCACGCACGAGGGGGACACCATGCCGGAGCACCGCCGGATCCTGCTGGACGGCGCCGTCATGCCGGTCACGGTCGACGGCGACGAGCTGGTGGCCGGCGACGGCCGCAGGGTGCCGGAGGCCACGGCCGTCCACCTCCCGCCGGTGGAGCCCTCGAAGATCCTGTGCGTCCACCTGAACCACGTGTCACGGGTCGAGGAGTTCCAGGCCAAGCTGCCGCCGGCGCCCACGTACTTCCACAAGCCGACGTCGTCGCTCAACGCCCACCGGGGCCACGTGGTCCGCCCCGAGCGCTGCCGGTGGCTCAACTACGAAGGCGAGGTGGTGATCGTGATCGGCCGGCCCTGCCGCAACGTGTCGCCGGCCGAGGCCGGCACCTACGTCGCCGGCTACACGATCGGAAACGACTACGGGCTCCACGACTTCCGCGACACCGACGCCGGGTCGATGCTGCGCGTGAAGGGCAGCGACACGCTCTGCCCGGTGGGGCCGGGGCTGGTGACCGACTGGGACTTCCGGGGCAAGCGCATCCGCACGCTCGTGAACGGCGAGGTCCGCCAGGACGGCTCGACCGACGAGATGACCTGGGACATGCACTACCTGGTGGCCGACCTCGCCCGAACGATCACGCTGCTCCCGGGTGACCTGATCTTCTCGGGAACGCCGGCCAACAGCCGTCCGGTGCAGCCCGGCGACGTGGTGACGGTGGAGGTGGAGGGCCTCGGGGCCCTCACGAACACGATCGTCGAGGGCCCCACCCCGATCCGGGACGACTGCGGAGCCCAGCCCACCGAGTCCGAGGAGGTGCGCTCCACGGCGCTCGGTGGTGACTGGGAGTACCGCGGCATCCGTCCCCCACGGCGCGACTGACCCACTCGTGACGTCGTTTGGGCCCGAACGAGTCCGTACTACAGTGCGTCGAACCGACGCGTTCTGAGGGGGAGCTCGATGCGGATCCGTACCTGGGGCGGCCTGCTGGTCGCCGCCGCCCTGCTGGCCACGGCCTGCGGTGGCGACGACGATGACGACGGCGCTGCAGCCACCACCACCGCCGGCGCTGCCGACACCACGGCGGCCGGTGGCACGGACACCACGGCCGGCGGCGGTGGTGGAGGCGCCGGCGAAGCCTGCACGGGCGAGCCGAACGACGCCGTGCTCAAGATCGGGTTCGCGGCCGACTTCTCCGAGGTCGGCGGGGCCAGCGACATCCCGGCGTCGGAGTCGGCCAAGTGGTCCGTCGACCAGATCAACGAGGCCGGCGGCGCCGGCGGGTCGCAGGTCGAGCTCACGGTCCAGAACATCGACGGCGACGCTGCCCGCACCCAGCAGGCGGCCCAGGAGCTGCTCGACAGCGGGGTGCAGGCCATCCTCGGCCCGCCGTTCGTGAACCTCGGCCAGCCGCTGCTCACGATCACGCAGGGCGAGGTGCCAGTGATCTCGGTGGCCACCACCGACCCGGCGATGGCCAACCTCGAGCTGAACTCGTTCCTCACCGCCTTCTCCGACCCCCGCCAGGACGGCGCGGCGGCCGAGCTGGCCTACACCGACCTCGGGAAGAAGACAGCGATCACGTTCTCGTCGCCCGACGACCCCTACTTCACGAACAACCCGAAGTGGTTCACGGAGGCGTTCGAGGAGCTCGGCGGCGAGGTGATGCAGGACTTCACCTACTCCCTCGGCGACACCGACTTCTCGAGCCAGGTGAACGAGATCGCCAACATGGACCCGGCGCCCGAGGTGCTCTACACCGCCATGATCATGCCGCTCATCGGCACGCTGCTCGGCCAGCTGAAGGGGGCCGGGCTCGACGACATCGTCGTGATCGGTAGCGATGCCTTCGACGCCACCAACGTGGCCGCGGCCGGCGCCGACGCCGACGGCGTCTACTACACGACGCACACCTTCCCGGAGGAGGGCAGCGCGCTGGCGGCGTGGATGGAGGCCTACGAGGCCGACAACGGCAAGCCGATCGAGACCGTCACCTTCGGTGCTCTGGCCGACGACGCCATCAACCTGATCGTCGAGGCGTGCACGACGGCGAAGTCGAACGACCCGGCCGCGCTGGCCGAGGCCATGAAGGGGATCGAGGGCTTCGAGGGCCTCACCGGCAGCATCACGTTCGCGGGCACCGACGGCGCCCCGATCAAGCCCGTCACCATCGTGAAGGTGGAGGGCGGCGCACCGACGTTCTTCAAGAACATCGAGCCGACGGTCGTCCCCGAACCCTGATGCTCGAGGTCGCCGGGCTGAGCACCCGCTACGGCGCCATCACCGCGCTGCGAGACGCCGACCTGTCGGTGGCCGCCGGTGAGGTGGTGGCGCTGATCGGACCGAACGGCGCCGGCAAGACCACCCTCCTCAACACGATCAGCGGCCTGCTGCGGCCGGTCGCCGGCTGCGTCACCGTCGACGGCGCCGACCTCACCCGTGCCGCCCCCGACCGCATGCTGCGGGCGGGCGTGGCGCTCGTGCCCGAGCACCGACGCATCTTCCGCGACCTCACGGTGGAGGAGAACCTGCTCCTCGGTGGCGTGCTCATCCGAGCGGCCGAGCGTCGCCGGCGGGTGAAGGAGCTGGAGGCTCGCTTCGAGGTGCTGGCCCGCAAGCGCACGGTGCCCGCCGGCTTCCTGTCGGGTGGCGAGGCGCAGCAGCTGGCCATCGCCCGCGCGCTCATGAGCGACCCGAAGCTCGTGCTCATGGACGAGCCGTCACTCGGCTTGGCGCCCGTGTTGGTCGACGTCGTGATGCAGCTCATCGCCGACCTCCGGGCCAGCGGGCGCACCATCCTCGTGGTGGAGCAGAACGCCGCCAAGGTGCTGGAGGTCGCCGACCGCGCCTACGTCATGCGCACGGGCGAGGTCGTCGAGGAGGCCCCGGCGCACGAGCTGGCCACCCGCACCGACCTGTTCGCCGCCTACCTCGGGGTGTGAGGTGACCGAGCTCGTCCAGCAGCTCGTCGACGGTCTCGGCCGGGGCGGCACCTACGCCCTGCTGGCCCTCGGCTTGGCCGTGGTGTTCGGCGTGCTGCACCTGCTCAACTTCGCCCACGGCGAGCTCATCACGATCTCGGCCTACGTCGTGTACTGGCTGTCGAGCTACGACGTGCCCTGGTGGGCGCTGGCGCCGGTGTGCGTGGCGGTGGGCGCCGTCGCCTCCATGGGCATGGAGGTGGTGGCGTTCCGCTGGGTCCGCAACGCCAGCCCGTTCACCCTTCTCGTCACGAGCTTCGGCGTGGCGATCGTGATCCAAGGGTTCTTCCAGATCGCCGTGTCGCCCAAGGCCCGCAAGTACGACAAGCCGTCGTGGGTGTTCGACACCTGGGAGATCGGCGGGGTGCGCCTCGAGGTGGCCGACCTCCTCACCATCGCCGTCACGGTGGTGGTGCTCCTCGGCGTCGTGCTCGTGATGCAGCGCACGATGTTCGGCATCGCGCTGCGGGGTGCCGCCACCGACTTCGACGCCACCCGCCTCATGGGCCTGCGGGCCAATCGGGCCATCTCCGGGGCCTTCGGCCTTTCGGGCGCGCTCGCCGGCGTCGCCGCCGCCCTCATCCTCATGCGCCGCGGCGACGCCTCCCCCACGATGGGCACCGACTACATGCTCAAGGCCGTCGTCGCCGCCATCATCGGCGGCCTCGGCTCGCTACCGGGGGCCGTGGTCGGCGGCCTCGTGCTCGGCCTCGCCGAGGTCGCCTTCCGCTCGTGGCTTCCCGACGGCATCGCCGGGCTGACCGACGGCTTCGTGTTCGCCTTCGTGGCGGTGCTGCTCGTGGTACGGCCCAACGGGCTGTTCAACGTCCGGTCGGCGGAGCGGGTGTGAGCCGCGTCGCCCGACCGTTGGCCGGCGGCGTCGGCATCGCCGCGGCCGTGCTGCTCGCCGGCCAGCTCTACCTGGCCGCCGGCGGCAACGACTCGCTGCTACGGGCCGCCCTCGTGAACGTCGTGATCGTGATGGGACTCCAGACGTTCATCGGCACCACCGGCGTGCTGTCGCTGGGCCACATCGGCTTCGCCGCCATCGCCGGATACACCACGTTCCTCCTCGGCGCCTCGGAGCAGGCCAAGTCGGTGTCGCTGTCCGACGCCCCCTGGGGCATCGCCGACCTTTCGATCCCGGCGTGGGCCGCCACGCTGGCCGGCATGGTGGTGGCCGCGCTCGTGGCGTTGGTGCTGGCGGCCGCCCTGGCCCGGGCCCCCGCCATCACCGCCACGATGATCACCGTGTCGTTCCTGTTCGTGGTGCATGCGGTCGGCACGAACTGGGTCGAGCTCACGGGCGGCTCGAGCGGCCTGACCGACCCGGGGCTGCGCCTCGACTCGCGGTGGTGGCTCTACGTCGGCGTCGTGTTGGCCGTCGTGGCGGCCCGGCTGTTCAAGGCCAGCCGACCGGGCCGCCTCGCCATCGCGTCGAGCGAGGACGAGCTGGCCACTGCGGCCATGGGCATCTCGGTGGCCTGGACCCGCGCTGTGGCGCTCGTGGTGAGCGCGGCGATCGTCGGCTTCGGGGCCGGCCTGAAGGTGCAGTCGCTCGGCTCGGTGAACGTGAAGGAGTACTACTTCGGCTTCACGCTGCTCACGCTGTCGATGCTCGTCATCGGTGGCAAGCGCAGCGTCACCGGGGCCGCCGCCGGCGTCGTCATCGTCACTGCGGTCACCGAGCTAGCACTCGAGCTGGCCGGCGAGAACGAGCGGCTAGGCGGGTTGCCCGACCTCGTCCTCGGTGTGGCGGTGATCGTCATCATGGTCGCCCGCCCCAAGGGCCTGTTCGGCGACTGGGAGCTCGACGACGCGCTGCCTCGGTCTCGCCGGGCCCCCGCCCCGCCCCCGGCACCACCGGTCGCCACCACCGAGGCCGTCCTCACCGCCGACGACATCGCGGTGATCTTCGGCGACTTCAAGGCGCTGCTCGAGGTCGGCCTCACGGCGAGGGGTGGAGAGGTCGTCGGCCTCATCGGCCCGAACGGTGCCGGCAAGACCACGCTCGTCAACGTCATCACCGGCCTGGTGACCCCCACCGAGGGCCGGGTCGACCTCGACGGGCGCGAGCTCACCGGACGTCCACCCCACGAGGTCGCCCGCGCCGGGCTGGCCCGCACCTTCCAGAACCTCCGCGTGTTCCCCGAGCTGAGCGTCCGGGAAAACGTCGACATCGCCGTGCTGAGCGCCCGGCGCCACCGGTCGTCCCGACCGGCCCCCGACGTCGACGCCCTCCTCGCGCTGGCCGGCCTCCACGACCGCCAGGACCAGCGGGCGGGCGCACTCGACTACGGCTCGCAGCGGCGCCTCGAGCTCGTCCGGGCCGCTGCGTTGCGCCCGACGTTCCTGCTGCTCGACGAGCCCACCTCGGGCATGAGCGACGCCGAGTCGGCGGTGATGATCGACCACGTGCGGGCGACGGCGCGCTCGGTGGGGGCAGGTGTGGTCGTGATCGACCACGACCTGCACTTCATCACCACCATCTGCGACCGGATCTACGTGCTCGACCAGGGTGAGGTGATCGCGGCGGGCTCGCCGGCCGAGGTGCGCTCCGACCCCCGCGTCGTAGCCGCCTACCTGGGCACCGCGTCGTCGACCGCCCCCAAGGCACCGCCGCCCGACGCTCAGGTCAGCTCACGTTCGTAGCAGTCGCCCCGGCGCACGAACCCGATCCGCTCGAGGTAGGCGCGGTGCGTCTCGTCGCCCGGCCTCGTGACCACCCGGGAGATGCCCGCCGAGCGCAGTACCCCCGAGCCCTTCCCGTACAGCCACTCGCCGAGGCGCGAGTCGCGGTAGGGCCTCGTCACGTAGTCGAGGACCACGTCGAGCTCGCCACCGTGCCGCCGGCCGACGAGCGCGCCGGCCGGCAGGCCGTCACGCGTCAGCAGGAGGGCATAGGCATCGTGCTCCGGCATGGCGAAGTCGGGCTGGAACCGCCGGATGTCGGGCAGGTGGAAGTGGAGGAAGTCGGCCAGGAAGGGCTCGTCGGCGTGGATCGGCGAGGCGCCGAGGTCACGGTGACCACCGAGCTCGGTGCGCAGGAACCAGACGTTGATGACCGCGATCGACGCGTTCGTGATGATGATCGGGATCGAGCCGAGCATCAGCCCGTAGGCGACGAAGGTGACCGAACCCAAGAGCGAGATGGCCCGCAGGCGCACCACCGACGTCATCGTGAGCGATACGACCACGAGGGCCGAAGCGACGTACCCCACCACCTCGACCGCGCTCAGCTCCACCATGTGTCGCACCCTACGGCGCGGCGGAGGGCAGCCCCCGGGACGCTCAGCGGCGGAAGGGCCCGACCACCTCGAAGGTGATGCCGTCGCGCCCGTGGGTGCCGCGCTGGGAGCTGAAGTACCGGCGGCTGCCATCGGGGCTGAAGCCTGGCCCGGCCACCTCCGAAATCGCATTTCGTCGCGCTCGGTCAACGGGCGGATGGGCCCGGTCGGGGTGGTGACCTCCGGCCCGGGCAACGCCGCCATCCGCACCGCACACTGCTCGGATGGACATCGCTGCGCTGGAAGACTCGGCAAGGGCGGGGCGCGACGACGCACTCCAGCAGCTCACATTCCTGGCCGGCGGGCAGAGCATGTGCGCCATCGGCCGCTCCGGCGTGGGCTACCCCGCGGCGAAGTACCAGGAGGGGCGCTCGACCGCCTTCGCCGACGCAGCCCGCCTCCTCGCCAAGGGCGGCACGGTTGCCGATCTGGAGGCGATGCGCGAGGCGTGGGCAGCCCGGCGGGCGGCGGCGCCCGAGGGTGACTGGCTCGCCTACTGGGCCGGCGGCGCCGACGCCCTCGAGGGCCTCCTCGAGGGGTGACTCACGGTGCCAGGGTCGCCGAGCGGGCTCGCACCAGCGTGGCGAGCCCGATGGCCGCCCACACGCTGTTGAGCGCCACCGACGGGAAGGCCCCGTGGTAGAGGCCGTTGACCGCCAGGCAGACGCCGGCGACCAGGTTCACGGCCGCCGACTGCCAGCCCGTGGCCGGCCACCTCCCGTGGGCGGCCAACAGGTAGGCGAGCAGGATGAGCCCGGCCCCGAACCAGCCGACGATCTCGAACACCATGGTGCCTGTGTAGCCGCCCGACGCGCCAAGGCCCCCGACCCGCTCGGCGAGAGCGGATCGGGGGCCTCGTCGGACACCGTCGGGTCAGGGCTGCAGCACCTGGTCGATCACGTGGACGACGCCGTTGCCGGCCTCGAGGTCGGTGGTGACGACCGTGGCGCCGTTCACCTTCACCGTGTCGCCCTCCACCGTGACGGTGAGCGGGGCACCGTTGACGGTGGTGACCTCGCCGGGCGTCACGTCGGCGGCCATCACCTTGCCCGGCACCACGTGGTACGTGAGGATCGGCGTGAGGGCGGCCGGGTCACGCTGCAGCGCGTTGAGCGTGTCGGCGCCGAGCGCAGTGAACGCCTCGAAGCTGGGCGCGAACACCGTGAAGGGTCCCTCGCCCCGCAAGGTCTCCTCGAGCCCGGCCGCCTTCAGCAGGATGCCGAGCTGCACGAACTCGGGCTCAGCCAGGATGTCGGCGACCGTGGCCGGCTGGGCCTCGCCGACCTGGAGGTCGGGCGGGAGCAGCACCTGGTCGATCACGTGGATCACGCCGTTGCTGGCTGCCACGTCGGCGGCCACCACCTTGGCGCCGTTCACCGTGACGCCGCCGCCGGCCAGCGCCAGCTCGAGCGTCGGGCCGGCCAGGGTGGCAATCGGACCGGGGGTGATGTCGCCGGAGGCCACGTTGCCCGACACGACGTGGTAGGTCAGCACCGAGGTGAGCGCCTCCTTGTCGGCCAGGAGCGCGTCGAGGGTCTCCTTGGGAACGGCGGCGAAGGCCTCGTCGGTGGGAGCGAACACGGTGAAGGGGCCTTCGCCCTGCAGCGCGTCGACCAGGCCGGCCTGCGTGAGCGCGGCGGCCAGGGTGGTGAAGCCGCCGGCCTCGACGGCCGTGGCGACGATGTCCTTGCCGGCGGTCGCCGCCGCGGTGGTGGCGGGGGCGGCGCTCTCGGCCGGCGCACTGGTCGGCTCGGAGGCGGCGTCGTCGCTGTCGCTGCCACAGGCGGCGGCGAGCAGGGCGGCGGCCGCTACGAGGGCGGCCAAAGTGGTGCGGGTGCGCATGTCGGGGGTCTCCTCGTCGGTCGCGCCGGACGCTCCGGCTCGGCCTGCAACCATTGAGCGCTAAGTCTTGTTCCCCGGGTTCAGCCCACGACGTCGAGCGATACCACGTGGAGCGACCCGGCCGCCGGCGCGACCGCCTCGAGGCGCACCTCGCCGCTGTCGTCGCCGACGGCCAGCGTCGCCGTCTCACAGTCGACGATGGCGTGGTGCGGGCGCCGCCACGTGCGTATCGCGGTTGGTCGCCCGTCACGAGTCGATGATCGACTGCTCAGCGTGACCGATCTGCTCCCGCCGGCCGGTCAGGCGGTGATCGCGCGGACCTCGTCTTCGAGAAGCGCAGCGTCGGCGTGCCCGATCCGAGCCGACCGCCACCACGACGCCAGACGGTCGCGGTCGCCCTCCACCACGAGCGCCCCGGTGGCGATCGCCTGCGACAAGGCGTGGAAGTCGGGCGACGGATCGATCACGAGAGCCTTCGCAGTGAAGTAGTCGACGACGAACGCCAGCTCGGCGCCGTCGGCGTGACCCGGCTCCCACCCGAGCACCGGCCCGCGCAAGGAGTGGACCTTCATGGCGTCGCTGCCGAACGGCACACCCGTGATGGTGGCGTTCACGACCATCCCTGCGGCGTCGAGGCCCGATCCCTCCCGCCCGTGCTTGAGCCGGCCAACAGCCTCGATCCATTCGGGGGAGAGGAAGCGGTACGTGGTCATCGGATCACTCCGTGGTCAGCGTCGGAGGGTTGGTTGACGGTTGGACGGTAGCCGTAGCCGAACCCTCGGACCGCCTCGATCGGCGAGGTGGCCGGATCGTCCCAGCCCAGGCGCCGGCGCAACCGAAACACCGCGAACTGCAGGCCGACTTCACCGTCCGCATCCGCTTCGGCACGAGCGGGGCGAGACGGCGCTCGTCCTGTGCCCGCAGGATGGCCACCGGGTCGCGTCGGTCGGCCGGTGCCGACCACTCGGCCAGCGACGAGCGCGATACCAGTTCGCCAAGCGCGCGGACCGCCTCTCGGCGCTCCTCACGTGGGCGCGGCCCTTGGAGCACATCGGCCACGAACCGATGTTGGCTCTGCGGCAGACGCAGGGGCGGTCGATCAGGGCTCTTGCACCGGACGTGCAACCGTTTCCAGTCCGGCCCGGTGTCGCCCCGAAGCGCCGGTAGTGTCCTGATCGGCGCGACCCTGGTGTCGGGGTTCAGCGCGACCGGGGAGTGGCGCAGTGGTAGCGCACCTGCTTTGGGTGCAGGAGGTCGGGGGTTCAAATCCCCCCTCCCCGACCAGTCCGGCCGGGCTGACCAACAGGTCCGCCGCCGGCGTCAGCGCCCCCTGCACGTGCCGTGACAGGCTGGGAACGTGGGATCAGTGCGCTTGCGCCATGCGCTTCGGCGGGACGTGCCGGCCGTGGTGGAGGTGTGGGTCGAGGCCTTCGGCCGTGATCCCTTCCTTCGCTGGATACAGCCCGATGACACCCGTTGGCCGTCCTTTGGCACGGCGTGGATGACGTTCATCTTCGACCTGCTCCTCGAACGAGGGCACACGTACCTGACCGACCCCTGTGACGTCGCCGTCGCATGGGTTCCGCCTGACATCGCGCTCGTCGGCCCGGATGACATCGCTCGAGGACGGTCGATCATCGCCGAGCACGCCGGCGAGAAGCGCGCCGCCGAAGCGCTGACGGCGATCATGACCGCACGGTCGCACGCCCTGCCCGAGCCGCACCATCGACGTGAGGCACTGAGCGGTGGGCAGCCTCAACCACATCGTGCGCCGCCGAGGCGCCGACGGGAAGAGACCTCAGGACGGCGCGGTGATGTCGACTGGTGTGCCGTAGTCGTCCATGCGGAGGTCGAGCCGCATGCGGATCTCCGGCGCGTCGTCGCCGGCAATGGCAGCCATGGCTGCGCCGAGGTCGACGTCCATGAGCACCTGGCGGATCTGGTCGTCGTCGTCGAAGGTCATCTGGTACGTGAGGTCGCCGAGGGCGCCGAGCATCGGCACTCCGGCGTCCTCGGCCACGCCGGCGACGTCGAACACGAGGTCGTAGCGGACGCCGCTGCTGCCGTCGGGCAGGTCGACCGCGGTCGCCGCCGTCACGGTGGTCGCGTCGACGACGGCGGGGTCGATCGACTCCGTGAACGTCTCGGGGCCGAACTGGCGCAGGTTCTCCGGGGCCTCCTGCCACTGGCCGTCGACGAAGGCCCAGGCCTCACCGTCGACGACGACCACGCGCACCTCGCCCTCCTCCGGGAGCGTGAACGACAGGTCGGTGTCACCGGTGGTGGTGTCGACCACACCTGCGGCGTCGAAGGTGAACCCCGAGCGCAGCTCGTCGGGGGCGCCTTCGAGGTCGCCGGCGAGCTCGGCCGCCATCGAGAACCGTGCCGTACCCGCCTCGCGCATCGCCTCCGCCGAACGCTCGAACAGCTCTTTCAGCGCTTCGTCGGACGGGATCTCGACGACCTCGTCACTGGCCTCGCCACACGCGCCGAGAGCGACGACGCCCAGGGCCACGGCCACCACCACTCGCCTCATGGCTCGAACGCTACGCACGATCGAGCGCGATGCAAGCCATCCGTTCGGGCGATGTCAGAACAGCCAGATGACCGGGACGAGCACGAGCGACACGGCGAGATAGGCGACCAGCACGGGGACGCCGAGGCGGACGTAGTCGCCGAACCGGTAGCCGCCGGCGTCGAGGACCATCAGGTTCGTCGGGCTCCCCATCGGGGTCACGAACGCCGTCGACGCTGCCACGGCCACGCCCATGGCCAGCGGCCGCGGCGACACGTCGGCGGCCCGTGCCGCATCGAGGAAGATCGGCCCCATCACCACGGCCGCGGCCGAGTTGGAGATCACCTGGCTGAAGGCCGACGTGAGCAGGAACAGCGCCGCGAGCAGCACCACCAGCGACGAGACGGCGTCGGTGACCGACTCTGCGATGCGACTGGCGCCACCGACCACCTGGAGGGCGGTCGCCATCGGGATCAGCCCCGACGAGCGGCGAGCCCGGGCCGACCCGCAGGTGCCACAGGTCACCGTCGATCGCGTAGAGCTCGGCCAGCCGCTGCACCTCCGCCCGCAGCGGCACCGGCGGCAGGTCGTCACCGCGGCCCGGCAGCAGGCGGTGGCGTACGACGACGAGGTCGGCGGTCATCCCGAGCAGGAGCGGCGCGCCGACGAGCGGGAACTCGAGGAAGCCGAACCCGCGCCCGGCGGCGCGATCGAGCGTCTCGCTCACCACGACGTTCGGCGGCGTGCCGGTACGTCTCGGTCATGTGCGTTCGAGATGGTACGCAGGACCCATCGGACCGCCGACCAAGGGGGGGACCTATGAGCAGCCCGAGCGAGATCGTGAACGCGTTCATCGCCGCCGTCGAGGCCAAGGACGTGGAGCGCGCCATGGAGCTGGTGAGCGACGACCTGTCGTACGAGAACGTGCCGATGCGGCCCATCGTGGGCAAGGAGGCGACCCGCACGGCGCTGCAGTCGTTCCTCGGGCTGGCCACCGGCGTCGAGTGGCGGATCGAGCGTGAGGTGGCGAGCGGCAACGTGGTGGTGAACGAGCGCCTCGACCGCTTCGAGATCGGATCCGGGTGGCTGGAGCTCCCCGTGGCCGGCTTCTTCGAGGTGAGCGACGACGGCCTCATCACGCTGTGGCGGGACTACTTCGACCTGAGCACCTACACCCGCCAGCTCGGCGAGCTCACCGGCCACGGCTGAGTACCGCCCGGTCGTCGATTCGTCGTTGACGCGCGAGGCATCATGGGCTCGGTCGGCCCCGACGTCGGCCGGAACCGACGAGGAGCCGTGGCGACCAACGCTGACGATCCCGCCCTGCAGCAACAAGCGCGCGCGCTCGGCGACCCGACGCGCTACCGCCTGTTCCGGTTCATCACCGATGCCGGTCGACCGCTCCGGGTGAAGGAGCTGGTGGCCGAGGTCGGCCTCCACCACACCATCGTGCGCCAGCACCTCGGCGCGCTGCGCGATGCCGGTCTCCTGGAGGAGACCACCGAGCGAGGCGGGCGGCCGGGCCGGCCCCACTTGCTCTACCGCACGAGTGCAGCGGCTGCCGCCCGGTGGACCGGGCCGGCGCCGTACGAGCAGCTCAGCGTGATGCTGCTCGAGATGCTCACCTCGGGCACTCCACCGCGCGGGGTGGGCCGACACATCGGGGCCGAGGCTGCCGAGCGGGTGGCCGCCAGTGGCGAGCAGCCGGCCATCGGCGTGGTGCGAGAGCTGGCCCGGCTGGGGTTCGACCCGAAGTGCCGGGAGGACGGCGACACCGTGGAGGTGGTGCTGCAGCACTGCCCGATGGCGGCCGCCGCGCAGCGCTGGCCGGACATCGTGTGTGCGCTGCACCACGGCATGGTCGAGGCCCTGGCCACCCGGCTCGGCGCCGGCGAGGTGCGCGAGTTCACCCCGGCGGAAGCCGTCAAGGCCGGGTGCCGCCTCCGGCTCGTCCCGGCGCCGACCCCGGACTAACCGGCGGCCAGCTCGAGGGCGCGGGCGGGATCGACGCCCGCCTTGGCGGCCAGCCAGCACGCCACAGGCGCCGCCTGGCGAGCCGAGCCTCGGGCTGCTGCGCCTGCCAGCTGCAGCAGGGTGGTGAGCTCCTCGTCGGTCGGGGCGTCGACGCCGAGCTTGGCGGCGAAGGCGGCCAGCCAGGTGCGCACCTCGGGCATCACGTCGTCGGCCATGACGCGCACCGTACGCGTCATCGGCGTGTGGTGGTCGGGACGAAGGTCCTAGGACCCGCGGGCGAAGTCCCGTTGACGAAATTTTCGAGAAATAGCCCTAGTAAACGCAGCCGTCACCAGGGAGGTGCCCCATGCCCGAGCGGGACCGGACCACACAGGTGACCGACGGGATCACTCGCCGCGACGTCCTCGCCGCCAGCCCCGCCGTTCTGCTGACCGTAGCCAGCGGGAAGGTGCCGCTGTCGCGGTTGGTGCCCGAGTACTCGCTCTTGCGGCAGGTCGATCCCGGCGACAACCCCCTCGCCACCTACCCCAATCGCGACTGGGAGCAGGTGTACCGCGACCTCTACACGCCCGACGCGAAGTACCACTGGATGTGCGGTCCCAACGACACCCACGGCTGCCTGCTGAAGGCCAACGTGAAGAACGGCGTGGCCGTGTACGCCGACCCGTCCTTCGGCTACGGCAAGGCCAAGGACCTCTATGGCAACCGGGCCTCGCAGCGCTGGGACCCGCGCGCGTGCGTGTCGGGCCTGGCCTACATCCGCCGGGCCTACAGCGACCGCCGCGTGAAGGGGTGCTACGTCCGGTCGAGCTGGAAGAAGTGGGTGGACGACGGCATGCCCCGGGGGGCCGACGGGCAGCCGCCGCTCGAGGTGCGCGAGGCCCGGGGCAAGGAGGACTTCGACAAGGTCACCCACGAGGAGGCCGCCGCCCTCGTCGCGAAGGTCTACGTGAACATCGCCGAGACTTACAGCGGCGAGCAGGGCGCCGAGCTGCTGCGGGACCAAGGCTACTACGACGAAGAGATGATCGAGGCGATGCACGGCGCCGGTACGCAGGTCATCAAGGCCCGTGGCGGCATGCCGTTCAACGCACCGTTCAGGGTCGGTGGCTTCTACCGCTTCATGAACATGCTGGCGCTGCTCGACGTCTACGTGCGGGGCGTCGACCCCGACGAGTCCTACGGCGGTCGCCATTGGGACAGCTACTCGTGGCACACCGACTTGCCGCCCGGCCACCCGATGGTCACCGGGCAGCAGACGCTCGACTTCGACCTCTGCACGGCCGAGAACGCCAAGCTCATCACGCTCTGGGGCATGAACTGGATCGCCACCAAGATGCCCGAGGGCCACTGGCTCACCGAGGCCCGCCTCCACGGGGCCAAGGTGGTCACCATCGCCCCGGAGTACCAGTCGTCGTCGTGCAAGGCCGACCGGGCGATCGTCATCCGCCCTGGCTCCGACGGCGCACTGGCGCTCGGCCTCGCCCACGTGATCGTGCGCGACCGGCTGTACGACGAGCAGTTCGTGAAGACCCAGACCGACCTGCCGCTGCTCCTGCGCACCGACACCAAGAAGCTCCTGCTCGCCAGTGACGTGATCCCCGACTACGTGAACGCCGTGCTCACCACCGTCGAGATCGTCGAGCCCGGCGCCAAGCTGCCGCCGGCCGCCGAGCAGCCGCAGCAGTACGCGCCGGCCGAGCTTCGCGAGCAGTGGGGCGACCAGATGGTGTGGGACCTCGCCACGGGTGAGCCCGCCATCGTGACCCACGACCAGACGGGGGTGAACTTCCCGGCCGGCATCGATGCGGCACTGGAAGGCGAGTTCGAGGTCACCCTGGTCGACGGGACGGCCGTGACCGTGCGGCCGTTCTTCGACGCCCTCAAGCAACACCTCGACGACACGTGCACGCCAGAGCAGATCTCCAAGGTCACCTGGGCACCCGTCAGCGCCATCGAGGAGCTGGCCAAGGACATCGCCGCCAACCCCGCCGGCACGTTGTTCGTGGAAGGCATGGGGCCGAACCACTTCTTCAACAACGACAACAAGGACCGCACGATCATCCTCGTCGCCGCCCTCACGAACAACGTCGGCCACTACGGCGGCACGGTCGGCAGCTACGCCGGGAACTACCGCCTCGCCACGTTCTCGGGCATCTCCCAGTGGATCTACGAGGACCCGTTCGACATCACGCTCGATCCGAGCGCGAAGGCCAAGATCAACAAGCGCCTCAAGGCCGAGAGCGCCCACTACTACAACTACGGCGACCGGCCCCTTCGGCTCGGCAACAAGATGTTCACCGGCAAGACCCACATGCCGACGCCGACCAAGTCGATGCAGTTCGCCAACTCGAACTCGCTGCTCGGCAACGCCAAGGGCGCCCACGACGTGATCGTCAACACGCTGCCGAAGATCGAGATGATCATCCACAACGACTGGTACTGGACGGCGTCGTGCGAGTACGCCGACGTGGTGTTCGGCGTCGACTCCTGGCCCGAGCGCCAGCTGCCCGACGTGTTCGGCTCGGTGACCAACCCCTTCCTCCACGCCTGGCCGGCCACGCCGCTCGAGCGGATCTTCGACACCCGCGACGACATGGAGGTGAACGCGCTCATCGCCCAGGCCTTCACGGACGCGACCGGCGACCAGCGCTTCGCCGACTACTGGAAGTTCGTGGTCGACAAGACCCCGGGCGTGTACATCCAGCGGGTCTTCGACGGGGGCAACACCACCCGGGGCTACTCGTTCGACGAGCTGCACGAGTCGTGCAAGCAAGGAACGCCCTTCTACATGATGTACCGCACCATGCCGAAGATCGTCGGCTGGGAGCAGACGAACGAGAGCAAGCCCTGGTACACCAAGACCGGCCGGCTCGAGTTCTACCGGGACGAAGACGAGTTCATCGAGTACGGCGAGAACATGCCCCTCCACCGTGAGCCGGTGGACGGCACGGTCTACGAGCCCGGCGTCCTCATGGCCGAGCCCCACCCCTTGATCACCCCGGCCCAGCCGGAGCAGTACGGGCTGTCGACCGACGACCTCAGCGTCGAGGTCCGCCAGGTGCGCCACGTGGTGCGCACCCCCGACGAGATCGCCGCGTCGAACCACCCGCTGTCACCGGACGGGTTCTCACACGTGCTCGTCACGCCGAAGTTCCGCCACGCCTGCCACAGCATGGGCGCCTCGGTCGACGCCGACGTGCTCATCTTCGGGCCGTTCGGCGACTTCTACCGCCACGACAAGCGCAAGCCGTGGGTGTCGGAGGGCTACGTCGACCTCAACCCCGACGACGCCGCCGAGCTGGGAGTGGCCGACGGCGACTACGTGTGGGTCGACGCCGACCCGAGCGACCGGCCGTTCAAGGGCTGGCAAGACCGGCCCGACGACTACAAGGTGTGCCGCTGGCTGGTGCGAGCCCGCGTGAACCCCTCGATCGTGCGGCGCATCGCTCGCGCCTGGTTCCACTTCCACATCGCCACGCACGGCAGTGTGGAGGGCCACGAGACGCGCGAGGACGGGCTGGCCCGCAACCCGCGCACGAACTACCAGGCCGGCTACCGCTACGGCAGCCACCAGTCGGTCACCCGGGCGTGGCTGCGCCCGACGCTCATGACCGACACCATGACCCGCAAGGACGCGGCCGGGCAGCTCATCGGGGCCGGCTTCGAGCTCGACGTGTACTGCGCCGACGGTGCCCCCAAGGAGTCGTTCGTGAAGTTCGAGAAGGAGTCCGACGGCGGCGAGACCGCCGAGGGGTTGTGGTACCCGGCGGCCCAGGGCTTCCGGCCCGGCCACGAGAACGAGGCCATGCAGTTGTTCCTGGCCGGCGCCTACGTCGGCTCGTCCGAGGAGGCCGCGAATGCCTGACGTCTTCAACTGGCAGATCAACCGAGCCATGGCCTACCCCTATGAGGAGGCTCGGCCGCAGCGCCAAGCGGCGGCCGTGTTCGACACGAACAAGTGCATCGGCTGCCAGACGTGCACCATGGCCTGCAAGACGTGCTGGACCTCGGGCCAGGGCCAGGAGTACATGCTCTGGAACAACGTCGAGACCAAGCCGTGGGGCTCCTACCCCCTGGCGTGGGACGTGCGTGAGCTCGAGCTGCTCGGGCCGCAGCACTGGGACGGCGACACCTACGGCGGCAAGACCATCTTCGAGGCGGCGCCCGCCGGCGAGAAGAACATCGCCTGGAAGCCCACTGACATGGACTACGCCTACCCCAACCGGGGTGAGGACGAGGTGAACGTGACGCTGACGGTGCAGCGCTACCACCTCAAGCTGCCGCACGACATGTGGTTCTTCTACCTGCCGCGCGTGTGCAACCACTGCACCTACCCGGCCTGCCTCCAGGGCTGCCCCCGCACGTCGATCTACAAGCGCCAGGAGGACGGCATCGTCCTCGTCGACCAGGAGCGCTGCCGCGGCTACCGCGTCTGCTTCGAGGCCTGCCCGTACAAGAAGATCTTCTACAACCACACCACGCGGATCTCCGAGAAGTGCGTCTTCTGCTTTCCGGCGGTCGAGCAGGGCTACCAGCCCCGCTGCATGCGCAACTGCATCGGCAAGATCCGGTCGTTCGGCTTCGTGAGCACTCCCGACGCCGTTCGCGAGGACAACCCGATCGACTTCCTCGTGCACGTGCGCAAGGTGGCCAAGCCCCTCTACCCCCAGTTCGGCCTCGAGCCGAACGTGTACTACATCCCGCCCATCCACGTGGCGAGCGACGCCTTCCTCACGATGCTGTTCGGGCCGGGTGCCCGCCAGGCGATCGAGACCTACCGCAAGGCGATGGAGGGCGACGACCCCGAGCTCCTCGGCGCGCTCCTCCTCGCGGTGTCCACCGACCGCATCATGACCCGCTTCGAGGTGAAGAACGGCGAGGTGCGGGGATGGGCCGAGAACGGCGAGGAGGTGGTGCGCATGCCCGTGAAGGTGCCCACCGTCGAGCGCCCGCCGTTCGACCCGGAGCTCAACGTCTACCGCTACAACATCACGTGAGGAGCGGATCCATGGTCGACGCCTCCACTCACACCGGACTCAGCCGGCGCCGGCTGCTCGCTGGCGGGCTGGCCGGCGCAGGCGCGGTCGCCCTCGCCGGCTGCATCACCGACCCCGACCCGCCCGACGCCGTTCCCGGCGACGAGGTCTGGGTCGCCCGTGTCGGGCGCGTGCCCTTCGACGACCCGAGCAGCGACGCCTGGAAGCGCACCACGCCGACCGCCGTGGTGATGGACGCCCAGACCATCGCCCTCCCTCACCGGCCGACACCCGTGGTGCCCGAGATCGCCGTGCGGGCTGTCCACGACGGCGCCAGCATCGCGTTCCGCCTCGACTGGGACGATCCCGACCACGACGACCTCACCGTGCAAGTCGACGGGTTCCGCGACGCCTGCGCCGTGCTGCTCGGCCCAGGGGCCGGCGACCAGGCGATCCGCGTGATGGGGTCGGCCGAGACGCCGGTGGTGCTCCTCCACTGGAAGGCCGACTGGCAGCGCGACATGGAGCAGGGCGTGCAGGGCGAGGCGGAGGTGTACCCCAACCGCTCCGTCGACGTGTACCCACCGCTCCTGCTCGAGGTCCCCCGCGACGTGACGGCCGACGACTATCGGGCCGCCGACGCGACGGAATGGCTGCCCGGTCTCCACGTGGGCAACGTGCTGTCGGCCGACACCCGCGCCACGTGTGTGGAGAAGCTGCTGGCGGCGGGCTTCGGCACGTCGACGACGGCGGCCACCCAAGACGCCCGCGGCCGCGGCGAGCGCGGCGAGCACGGCTGGCACGTCGTGCTCAGCAAGCCGCTGGCCGGCACCGAGGGCAACGAGCCCGCCCTCGAGCCCGGGCGCTCCTACACGTGCGCGTTCGCGCTCTGGTCGGGGAGCGCACGCGATGCCGGTGGCCGCAAGACGCCCAGCCTCAACGCCTTCCGGCTCTCGCTGGAGGCGTGATGACCACCGCCGTCCACACCGATGCCCTCGCGGCCCGAGGCATCGCCTACGCGCTGCTGGCCCGATGCCTCAGCATCGACACCGCCGCCCTCACGGATGAGACCGTCTTGGCCGACCTGCGGGCGGCGCTCCGCGAGGCGGGCCACCAGCACGCGCTCCAGTGGCTGCCGGCCACACCGGCCGCCGACGCCGACGACCTTCGCCGCCGGTGGGTCCGCTGGTTCGACCAGGGTCGAGTCGCCCCGTACGAGTGCTCCAACACCCCACCGTCGCCCGGCGGCCACACGCCACGCCTGGCCGACATCGCCGGCTTCTACCGTGCGTTCGGGATGCAGGTGCACGGCGACCGACCCGACCACGTCGTGGCCGAGCTCGAGTTCGCGTCGTGGGCGTCCCTCAGCGAAGCCGCGGCCTGGGTCGACGGCGACGAGGAGGCCGCCGAGCGGTGCGCAGCGGCGACGCGATCGTTCCTGCGTGACCACCTCGGCCGCTGGCTCGACGCCTTCGCGGCGCGAGTCGGCGGGATCGATGCGTTGGCACCCTGGCTGCCGTACGCCAGCGCCGCCGCCCGCGTGGTGGCCGACGACGCGATCGCCCGCAACGTGGTACCGCTGCACTCCTTCGCCGTTCTGCCCGACGACGCCTCGCTGCTCCCAGACGAGGACCCGATCCCCACCTGCGGCGGCGACCCCTTCGACTGACCACGCCTTCCGGCGTGCTCAGTGGCGGACCCACTGGGCGTCGGACACGAGGCACATGCCACCGCGCCGGGCCAGGAGCGGCCGGACCGCCTCGACCACGCGCTCGACCTCCTCGGCCGGGCAGGCCAGCAGCAGGTAGGTGTTGTCGAACGCTCCGGAGAACGGGTCGCCCCCGCGTTCCCCACGGCCGCCGCGGCCGTAGACACCCTTGATCTCGGTGTAGTCGTGCACCCCCAGCGCGTCGAGCACCTCGAGGAGGCTGGCCACGTCGAGCGAGTCGACCACGATCTCCACCCGCTTCACCGGTGTCATCGCACTCCCCTTCGTCAGCCCACGAGACGATCGGCCACGGCGTAGTACAGCGGGATGCCGACCACGATGTTGAACGGGAACGTCACGGCCAGCGCCATCGTGAAGTAGCGGCTCGGCCGGGCCTCCGGGATGGCGAAGCGCACCACCGCCGGCACCACGATGTAGGAGGCCGACGCGGCCAGCACGGCCAGCACCGTGAGGTCGCCGACCTCCATCGAGAGCGCCCAGCCACCCAGCAGTGCGGCAATGGCGGCGACGAGCGGCATCACCACGGCGAACCCGACGAGGAACGGCCCGACGTCGCGCACCTCCCGCAGCTGGCGGGCGACGAGCAGACCCATCTCGAGGAGGAAGAAGGCCAGGATCCCCTTGAAGATCCCGTCGACGAAGGGCTTCATCGCCTCGCCTCCGTCGTCACCCGACACGAGGCCGACGACGAGGCTGCCGATGAGCAGGAGGTGGGCACCGTCGGTGAACGCCTCGTGGAGGATCTCCTTCACACCGACACGCGGCCCATCGGTTGCCGCCCCGGCCTCCGGGCCGCTCGGCACACGGGATCGCACCCACGACGCGAGCAGCACCGCCATCACGATGGCCGGTGACTCCATCAGGACCAGGGCGACCGTGGTGTAGCCACCGGCCGGCACGCCACGGCTGGCCACGAACTGCGACGCCGCGACGAAGGTGACGGCGCTGACCGATCCGTAGGTGGCCGCGATGGCGGCGGCGTCGAAGGGGTTGACGCGCGAGCGCAGAACGAGGAACCCGACGCCCGGCACGGCGACGGCGAGCGCAAGCGCGACGGCCAGGATCTTGGCGCCGTCGGCGGTCCACCCGGCATCACCCAGCGCTTGGCCGCCCTTGAAGCCGAGCGCCATCAGCAGGTACAGCGACAGGAACTTGGCGACCGGCGCCGGAATCTCGAGGTTCGACCGGACGGCGCCGATGAACAACCCGAGGAAGAAGAACAGGACCGCAGGGTCGAGCAGGTTGTCGAGGGCTCCCGAGTCCACGGCCGTCCGTCCGTTTCAGCAGCTGGGCTGGCGTCGCAGGCTAGGCAGGGCCCACCTCGACCGCCCAACGCGGATCACGGCGCCAGGTGCAGCACCGCCACGGTCGCACCAGCCAGGGTCGTGACCTGCCCCGACGCCGGACGCCGCCGACCGAACAGCCACATCGACGCCGCCGGCTGGGCGCGCAGGTTGGCGGCCCACTGCGACCGCGAGCGCACCGTCGACACCACGACGGTGTCCCGAAAGCGGACGCCGAGGAGCGGTACCGGGCGCGTGAGACCGGTTCGCCGACCGGTCGTCTCGAGGACCAGCGCACCAGGACCGACGATCCACGGGTTGGCCACGCCGGCCCGGACGGCGGGGAGCACCAGGCGGTTGAGCGTGCGGAAGCCCCGTCGCGTCAGATCGTGCATCATGGCGCAGCCAACGCCGGACCGGGTCCACCCCATTCCGGGCTCACCCTGACCTGGGGTTTCGCTCCCCTGAACGGGTGATGCTGTCCAGAGGTCGAGCGGCCCACGCTGGGAGCCATGACGGCCGCCCCCGCCGCCGCGCTCACCGCCAGCCCGGCCCTCAGCCTGACGTGGCTGAAGCGCCGCGCGTCGGACGTGTACCTCGTCACGGGCCTGCTGCTCGCCGCCCTCCACGGCTCGGGCCTGGGCGGCGACTACGCCATGCTCGTGCTTGCGCTCTTGACCCCGGCATTCCTGGTGGTGGGCGTCCGGTGGTACCGGCCCCGGCCGGCATGGCCCTGGTACGTGTTCGTCGCCGCCGGCGTCGTGTGGAGCGTGGCTGCCGTCATTCGGTCCGCCGCCGGTTCGACCGGCGATCTCACGAGCGACCGCAACCTGCTGCCGGACGCGTTCGCCCTCCCGGGCTACGCCCTGTTCGGCGCCGCGCTCGTCGGCCTGTTGTGGGCGCGTGGTCGCGAGGCGCGATCGCGCGCTCTGCTCATCGACAGCATCACCCTCGCCATGAGCGCACTGCTCCTGTCGTGGGTGCTGCTCATCGACCCGGTGCTGAACCGCCAGGACGCCGCACCCATCGCCCAGCTGGCCATCCTCGTCTACCCACCGATCTCGGTGTTGCTGGTGGCGGTGGCGACCCAGCTGGCCTACGCCGGACGGATGTCGGCCCGAGCGCATCACCTCCTCTTGGGCGGCATGATCGCCCTGCTGCTGGGCGACATGCTGTTCGTCCCCCTCGAGGCCGACCTCCTCGAGCCCCCCGGACGCCTCCTCGAGGTGCCCTACGCGCTCGCGTACGCCCTGATCGGCGCGGCCGCACTCCATCCGACCATGCGGATGGTCGGCCAGCGCCACCACGGCCCGAGCTCGACGCAGCGCAGTCGGCTGGCCCTGGTGGCCTCGGCGCTGCTGGTGCCGGCGATCCTGCTCCTCACCTGGACGCCGGCCGACCTCGTGCACCGACTCCTCGGCGGGACGCTCGTGCTGGCGCTGAGCGCAGCCGCAGTGACCCGCGTGCTGCTCGCCATGCATCGCCAAGCCATGAGCGAGGCCCGCCTGTCGTACCAGGCGACCCACGACGAGCTGACCGGCCTTCCCAACCGGGCGGCCGCCCTCGCCGCCACCCAGCGGGCACTCGACGACGCTCGTCACCTCGGCTGGCCCGTCGCCCTCATCTTCCTCGACGTGGACCAGTTCAAGCTCGTCAACGACACCTACGGGCACACCGCCGGCGACGAGCTCCTCGTGGCGTGCGCCGAGCGTCTCGTGGAAGCCGTCGGCACCAACCACCTGGTCGCCAGGCTGTCGGGTGACGAGTTCGTGGTCGTCGTGCCGGCCCTCGACCGCACCGGCGCTCGAGACCTGGCCGAGCGGGTGCGGCGGGCCTTCGCCCTGCCGTTCGAGGTGCTCGGCGACCAGTACATCACCGCGAGCGTCGGCGTGGCGGTGGCCGAGCACCCGTTCAAGGGCGTTGACGCCGTGTCCCTCGTCCGCGACGCCGACACTGCGATGTACCGGGCGAAGGAGGCCGGACGCGACGCCGTTGTCGTGTTCGACATGTCGATGCACCGGCGCACCGCCCGCCGCCTCGAGCTCGAGCAGGGCTTGCGCCAGGCGATGGAGCGGGGGGAGCTGGCGGTGCAGTACCAGCCCGTGGTCGACATGGTCTCCGGGCGCGTCCACGGCGTGGAGGCGCTCATGCGCTGGCAGTCGCCGAACGGTCCGGTGTCACCGTCGGAGTTCGTGACCGTGGCCGAAGAGACCGGGTTGATCGCCCCCCTCGGCGAGTGGGTGCTGTCGGAGGCGTGCGCCCAGGTGGCACGCTGGCGCCACCTCACGGGATGCGAAGACCTCACCGTCGCCGTCAATGTGAGCGCCCGCCAGCTGGTCGCCACCGACATGGTGTCGATGGTCGCCGACGTCCTCGAGGAGACCGCTCTGCCGGCCGACGCTCTCTGGCTCGAGATCACCGAGAGCGTGATGTGGGAGGACTCGGTCGACACGATCGCCACGCTGGTGGCGCTGCGGGGCCTCGGCGTGCACCTGTCGCTCGACGACTTCGGAACCGGCTACTCCTCGCTCTCCTACCTCAACCGCTTCCCGGTGGAGCAGGTGAAGATCGACCGGAGCTTCGTGAGCGTGTTGTCGGACAACCCCGACGACGGGTCGTTCGTGGCCGCCATCATGGCCATCGCCCAGGCCCTCGACCTGAGCGTGGTGGCCGAGGGCGTCGAGCGCCCCGAGCAGGCAGGACACCTCCGTGCCCTCGGCTGCCGGCTGGCGCAGGGGTACCTCTACTCCTGGCCGCTGTCGGCCATCGACGTCGGGCCGGTCCTCCTCGATCGCAACGGCGTGGCCGTGCAGCAGGTGGACGACGAGTGGTGACGATCAGTCGCCGACGGCCGCCAACGGCACGGGCTCGTACACCGCGGCAGGCGTTGCCAGCTTGTTGACCAGCGGCAGCTTCACGCGCTGGTCGATCGGCTGCGGAAGATCGACACCGAAGTAGCTCTGACGGTCGATCTCGGCGAACGTGGAGCCCGGGAACCACCGGGCGATGCCGCGCATCTGCGTCTCGAGCTCCATGGCCGTGAGGTTGTGGCGGCAGATGTCGAACACCACCACCCCCGCCTGCTCCGCCGTGACCTGGCCCATCCCGGCCACGAGCCGGGCGAAGAGGCTCGAGCGTCGATGGTCCTCGTTGACGAACACCATGATCCCGAAGTACACGGCGTCGCGCGACGCCTGCTCCGGGTAGCGCGCCTGGAGGAACGGCGGGCTGATCTGAGGGACGAGGTCGAGCGCGTTGGTCAGCATCGCCAGGCCGGTCGGCTCGTCGCCGTTCCACGCGACGAACTTCTTGATGCGTGGCTCGGCCAGCAGCGCGTCGAAGTCGGCACGGGGGTACAGGTGGTTCAGCAGGGCCAGCGACTGCAACGGTTCGAACGCCCGCAAGTAGAGCGACCACAGCTCTCCCCAGCGGTCGAGCTCGGGGATCGATTCGATCGTGATCACGGCGCGACGATCACCGGTGTTGCTCACCTGGACCCTCCTGTCCTGGAAGCACACCGCCCGCAGCCCGGCTCCACCTTACCGCGCCCGGAGTGGTTGTGCACCAACGAGCCGTGAACGTACTACGGAGCGAACCGGCCTGAACACGGACCGTGTTCTCTCGGTCACGGGGCCGGATGTCCCGGGCGCGCCGAGCGGTGCTGTCACGATGGGGCGGTGACCGCGAGACGCTGGTGGGGGTCGGGTCGGATGCTCGGCGGTGGGCCGCTCGGTACCTTCACCGCCGCGCACCTCCTGGCGACCGCGGGCGACGCCTTCGTCACGGTCTCGCTGGCCGGCTCGATCTTCTTCAACGTCAGCCCCGACGCCTCTCGCGGTCAGGTGCTGCTCTACCTCACGCTCACGATGGCGCCGTTCGCCGTGCTCACGCCGTTCGTCGGGCCCGTCATCGACCGCTTCCGCAGCGGCCACCGCGTGCTGGCGTCTGCGATCTTCGTGCTGCGGGCGGCGTGCGCCGTCGCGCTCGCCTTCACGCTGTTCGACCTCACGTTCTACGTCTTGGCACTGGCGCTGCTCGTCGCCAGCAAGGCGTCGGGCGTGCTGCGCCAGGCCCTCGTCCCCCGCCTCGTCGACGAGCCGGCCCACCTGGTGGCGGCCAACTCGCACCTGGCCCGCCTCGGCACGGTGGTCGGTGGCATCGCCGGTGCCTCCGCCGTGCTGCTGCTCACCGCCACGTCGGCCGCCGCGCTGCTGGCGGTTGCGGCCGGCACCTTCGTCGCCGCGTCGTTGGTGGTGCTGCGCCTCCCTGCCGGTCGCACGTCGGTGCCGGTGCCGTCGGCGGTCGAGTACGCCGAGCTCCACACCACGGCGGTGCTCGTCGCCTCCGCCGGGCTGATGGCCCTGCGCGCCGGCGTCGGCTACTTCGTGTTCATGCTCGCCTTCGCGCTGCGACGCGAGGGCGAGCCGGCCTGGGTCTACGGCCTCGCCGTGGCCGCCTACGGCGTCGGCTCGTTCGCCGGGAACGTCGTTGCGCCGCGCCTGCGCCGGCGCCTGCACGAAGAGCGCCTGATGGCGGCGTCGCTCGCGGCGTGTGCCGCCGTCAGCGCCATCGGCCTGCTCGGTGTGAGCCGGCCGACGCTGCTCGTGATCGCCGTCGTGTTCGGGCTGGCCGCCACCGTCGGGCGCCAGTCGTTCGACGCCCTCCTGCAGCGGACCGCGCCCGACGCGCTCCGAGGCCAGGCGTTCGCCCGCTACGAGACCCGCTTCCAGCTCACGTGGGTGCTCGGCGGGGTGCTGGCGACGGCCATCACGCTGCCGGTCGAGGTGAGCATGGCCGTGCTGCTGGTGCTGTTCGTGCCGGTCGTGGTGCTGTTCGTCCGCGGCGCCACCGACCTCTTCCGCTTCGAGCCCTGGCACCACCCGGACTCCCTCGCCCCTGCCCAGGCCCGCCTGGCCGACGCTCTCGAGTGGCAGTCCATCGGGCGGCACCGCCACGCGCTGGTCGACCTCGCCGCCGCGGTCGACCTGGCTCGGGCCAGCGGTGCCGTCGACGTCGACGACAGCACCTGCGCCCGTCTCGACGAGCTCCGTCGACGAGCCGTCGACCCGGCGACCGAGGTGACCGCGCACGACGTGGCCGGCGCCGTCGCGCTCGTGCAAGCGTTGGTCGCCGGTCCGGCCGGGCTCAACCCGGCGGGGTGACCGACACCACCGACCAGGCGGCAGCCTGCTCGGCCAGCCCGACCACGAGCGCGCGCTCGTCGTCGAGCGACCGGTAGAGCACGACGTCGAGGTCGACTTCAGCACCAGCCTCCGCCACCGGCCCGAGCATCACCAGCACCTCGGCGTCGACCACCGGCTCGGCCGTCTCGTCGACGTCGACGACGTCGTCGCGACGGTCGGTGAAGCGGACCTCCGCCTCGTCCTTCAGCCGCTTGGCCACCTCGGCTTGGACCTGGGCCCCGATCGGCTCGCCGTCGGCACCCATCGCGTACACCACAGGGAGGTCGTCGTCGGGCGAGGCAGGGAGCTCGACGAGCACGACCTCGCGCAACGTGGCCTCGTAGACGCCGACGGACCGCTCGACCTCGGCGTCGTCGCCATCGCCTCCGCACGCCACGAGGAGCAGTGCTGCTGTCGCGGCTGCGGCCCCCCATCTCCCCATCCGGTGAAGGCTACGCCGCCCGTCTCACGGCCGCCTCAGCACCACGGCGGTGGCGCCGGTGTCGGTCACGAGGCGCAGCTCCCCCTCGTCGAACACCCACGACGCCACGGTGGCCAGCGCAGCGAGGAACCGCTGCTCGGTCTCCATGCGCTCGGGCGGCCCTGCCATGCGGGTGGAGGCGGCCGGGCCGAACGTGAGCGACGAGCCGTCGACCTCGACCGTCGTCGTGTAACGGTTCACCCCGCTGTGGCCCGACACCCGGTTGCCGTCGACCACGAACGTCACGGCGTGGTCGGCCGGCACCTCGACCACCGCCAGCCGCTCGCCGTCGCCGATCCCGTCGACCCGCCACTCCCCTTGCAGCTCGTCCATGGCCCGACTCTGCCACGCCTCTCGGCGCGGCGCCGCGGTAGCGTCGGAGCGGTCTCGCGGGTGTAGCTCAATGGTCAGAGTTCCAGCCTTCCAAGCTGGCTATGCGGGTTCGATTCCCGTCACCCGCTCCAGGCGACCAACCGCTGCAGCGCCTCGAGCGAGGGCGCGAAGTAGGTCGCCCCGGTCACCGGCGTCGAGAACTCGAGCAGGTGGTCGCGGGTGCCGTCATCGGTGCCGTACATGCGATGGAGCATGGCGTCGAAGCGTGACTGGTCGGCGCTGAAGGCCACGAAGAACAGCCCGTGCTCGGCCACGTCGCCGTAGGGCACGCTGCGCCGGAAGATCTCCAGCTCCTGGCCGTCGACCTCCACCACCATGCGGGCGATGTGGGCATCGTCGGGCAGCCGATCGGCCGGCAGCTCGACGCTGTCGGCCTTGGTCCGCCCGATCACCGCCTCCTGCTCGGCCACCGGCAGCGCCTGGAAGGCGTCGAGCCGGTGCACCCAGCGCTGGGTGATCACGAACGAGCCGCCGGCTCCCGGTCCGTGCGCCACGAGGGCCACCGACGGCGCCTCCTCGACCGGCGGGTTCTCGGTGCCGTCGATGAAGCCAGTGAGGTCGCGGGCGTCGTGGTACACGAACCCCCGCACCTCGTGGGCCAGCGTGGCCACCGGCGCCAGGGCCGACACCACAGCACGCGTGGCGTCGAAGCGCGCGTCGTCGCCGGTGCCGTGGAGCCACACCCACACGTCGTGGGGCGTGCGGGGCAGCCCTTCGATGGCCGGCAGCGGGCGCAGCTGGGTCGGGTAGTCGTCGGGGGCGAGGAGGCGCCACAGCTGGGGGCCGAACCCCGTCACCACGTTCACCCCCGTGCCGGCGACGGCCGGCTCCCGCAGCGCGGCGACCGCGGCCGCCACGGCGCGCGGCTCGGCCGCTGGGACGAGGTCGAACTCGAGATGCTGGTGCGTGCGCGTCCCCAGCGCGAACATCCCTGGCTGACCGGTCGGCATGGCTCCTCCTGCGCTCGGCCCGCAACGTAGACCGGCGGCCGGCCGCGGCGGGACCTTCGTCATCACCAGCCGCGACTGTCTGGGAGCGCCGCGCCCGCTGGCGGTACGGTGCGCCGCCACGGCAACGCACGGAGGGGACCAATGACGACGCCCGACGACCTCACACTCGAGCAGGCCGGCCACGTGTTCTTGAGCTCGGAGGCGTTCCAGGACGAGGAGCTGTTCCACGCCGCCGCCACCAAGCTGCGCCACGACGACCCGGTCCACTGGGTGGAGCACGAGCTCGTGAACCCGTTCTACGTCCTCACCAAGCACGCCGACGTGCTCGAGGTGGAGCTGCACCCGTCGCAGTTCCTCAACGAGCCACGGGCCATCCTCGGCACCAAGGAGGCCGACGAGCGCCGCAAGCTCGAGGGCCACCTCGTGAAGTCACTCGTGCAGATGGACGACCCCGAGCACCGTCTGCACCGCAACTTGACGGCGGACTGGTTCCTGCCGAAGAACCTGGCCACGCTCCAGGGCCGCCTCGACGAGCTGGCCGACCGCTCGCTCGAGCGCATGGTGGAGCTGGGCGGCGAGTGCGACTTCGCTCGTGACATCGCCATGCAGTACCCGCTCTACGTGATCCTGGCCATCCTCGGCCTGCCCGAGAGCGACTACCCGAGGATGCTCCAGCTGACCCAGGAGCTGTTCGGCCCGGAGGACGACGACTTCAAGCGCGACGCCGACGCCATCGCCGGCCTCCTGCAGACGGTGGCCGAGTTCGTGGCCTACTTCGACGGGATCACCGCCGACCGCCAGGCCCGCCCCACCGACGACCTTGCATCAGTGATCGCCAACGGCATCATCGACGGCCAGCCGATCGGCCACCGCGAGCAGCTCGGCTACTACATCATCGCCGCCACCGCCGGCCACGACACCACGTCGAACGCCATGAGCGGTGGCCTGCGAGCGCTCGCCGAGAACCCCGACCAGCTGGCCCGCCTGCAAGCCGACCCGTCACTGATGGCGACGGCCGTCGACGAGATGATCCGCTGGACCTCGCCCGTGAAGCACTTCATGCGCACCGCCACCGAGGACTACGAGCTGCGGGGCACCACCATCGAGGCCGGCCAGGACGTGCTCTTGTCGTACTGGTCGGCCAACCGCGACGAGGAGGTCTTCGACGACCCGTTCCGCTTCGACGTCGGGCGCACGCCGAACAAGCACCTCGCCTTCGGCTTCGGCGTCCACTACTGCCTCGGGGCGATGCTGGCCCGGATGGAGATGAAGACGCTGTTCGGCCGCATCGTGCCGCGCCTGAAGCACGTCGAGCTGGCCGGCACCCCCGAGCTCACCCGCTCCACCTTCGTGAGCGGCCTGAAGAAGCTCCCGATCCGCTACGAGCTGGCCTGAGCGACGGGCGAGCGGGGGCGGGCTGCCTCCAGCCCGGCCAGCGCCACCAGCACCACGGCGAGCGCCACCGTGAGGGCGAGCGAGCTCACGACGCCACCGGCCACTGCGACCAGCAGGGTCACCGCGCCGACGGCCACGACACGCGCCACCAGCACCACCCGGCCGGACCGGTAGGCGGCAGCTGCCAGTCCGAGCTGCACCAGCACGAGGCCGAGGCCGACAGCCCACCGCCCGAACGGCTCGAGGTGCTCGTCGGGGTGGAGGACCGCCTCTTCCACGCCCACGGCGAACATCACCGTGCCGGCAACGATCGGCAGGTGCCCGAGGGTGAAGACGTCACGGGCCAGGTGGCCGCGGCGGCGGTGGTCGGGCTCGCGCACCAGCGCGTGCTCCACCGTGGCCTGGAAGCCGGAGAAGTACGCCCACCACAGCGTCGCCACGATGGCGAACGCCGCGGCTGCCGCCGTGACGAGCGCGACCGACGGCTCCACGTCGGCGGCAGTGGCACCGACCGCGATGATCGACTCCCCCAGGGCGATGATCACGATCAGCCCGTGCCGCTCAGCGAAGTGGGCCGGCTCCACACGGAACTCGCCGCGTCCGGCCGCGGCCACGCTGGCCACGTCGACGGCCACGGCAACCAGCCACACCCAGACCCGCATGTCGGCATCGACGAAGCCACCCACCAGCACGACGAGCGGGCTCAGCACGGCCACCGGGAGGTAGGTGCGCAGGGCGGCCCGGTGCTCGGGCTGGTCGCGTAGACCGGCCCAGTAGAGCCCGAGGCCGAGCAGTCGGACCGCCACGTACGGGACGGCGAACCAGCCGCCGTCGGCGGCGAACGCGTCGGGGATCGACACGGCGGCGAGGAGCGTGACGCCGGTGACCACGAGCATGGCCACCCTGGTCTGCGGCTCGTCGACGTCGATGGCGTTGGCGGCCCACGTGTACTGCGACCACGCCCACCACACCAGCCACAGCAGCAGCCCCGCCTCGACCCACCCCCGGGCGGAGTGGTCGGCGTGGAGCGTGGCGGCGATCTGCGTGACGGCGAAGACGAAGACCAGGTCGAAGAAGAGCTCGAGGAACGACGCCCGCTTGGGGACCGCGCCCTCGGTGCCTGCCACGCCGCTCATCGGCGCAGGAGGGAGAAGGCGATCGACGGGCCGTGGCCGAGCGGGTAGGCCAGCCGGATCCAGAGCATGGCGAGGTGCTCGAGGTCGCGGGCCGCCGACAACGGCCCGGCGTCGAGCGCGTCGAACCCCAGCTCGGCCGCGAGCGCCAGCACCGTCGCCTTCGCGCCCGGGTCGTCGCCGGCGACGGGCATCAGGATCCGACCGCCGGGGTAGACGGGGTCGGTCATGTTCGCCGAGCCGGTGATGTTGAAGGCCTTCACGACACGGCCCGAACCGGTCCACCTCGCCACGAGCTCCGCACCGGACAGGTCCGGGTGACCTGCGAGCTCCCGGGCGCCGGAGGCCAGCGGGTTCGTCGCGTCGACGACCGCTGCGTCGCCGACGGCGAGCCCGGCGACGACTCCTTCGACGGCACCCCACGGCAGCGCGATCACGACGACATCGCAGCCGGCCACCGCCTCGGCGGGGGCCGCAGTCCGACCGAGCCCCTCGTGACGGGGCGATCCTGGGTCCCTCACGCCGAACACCACGTCGTGACCTCCTGACGCCCATCGACCTCCGAGGGCGGCCCCCACACGGCCCGCCCCGAGCACGGCGATCCTCGACACTGCACTCCTCCTCGGCTCGTCTCGGCCATAACAATACGTGACTGACACGTATTGATTTCAACCGGTACCTCCTCGCCCGTGGCGGAGAGAGGCCGTCGGCCAGCCCGGCCACCGCTTTGGCCCGGCTCGGACGTGCTCCGGTACGGTGCGCGCCACGGGGACGCCGGGCGCCGGGCTCGGCGGAGGAGGAGCGATGACCGGTCAGATCCCGCTGGTGCAGTACCTGGTGCTCGGCGACCGGCCCCACCTGGTGGCACTGGAGTGCACCTCGTGCGGCGCCCACTACTTCGACCGGCGCAATGCCTGCGCCGGCTGCTTCGCCACCGAGTTCCGCGAGACGCCCGTCGCCACCGAAGGCATCCTCCGGGCGTTCACGATCGTGGCGCACGCGGCGCCGGGCATCCCGGTCCCCTTCGTGGCCGGCGTCGTCGACTGCGACGGCACCAGCGTGCGGGGCAACGTCATCAACTGCCCACCCGATCCCGAGCACGTGCAGCTCGGCATGAAGCTGCGCCTGGCGACCTACTCGCTGGGCCCCGACAAGGACGGCACCGAGGCCATCGGCTTCGGCTTCGAACCGATCGACGCGACGAACGGAGACGCGGCATGAGCGCGAGCGACGACATCTGGATCCTCGGGATCCACATGACCAAGTTCGGGAAGCACCCCGACCTCGACACGGTCGACCTCGGTGCCACGGCGATCCAGGGCGCTCTCGCCGACGCCGGCGTCACGATGCGCGACATCGGCATCATGGCTGCCGGCAACCTCATGGGCCGGGGTGGCATCGGCCAGGCCCTCCAGAAGCAGGTCGGCCAGACGGGCATCCCCGTCTACAACGTGTCGAACGCGTGTGCCACCGGCGCCACCGCGCTGCGCACGGCCATCATGGCCGTGAAGGCCGGCGAGGTGAAGATGGGCCTGGCCGTCGGCGTCGAGAAGCTCGCCGGCGCCGGTCTGCTCGGTGGCGGCACCAAGGCCGACGACGGCGACACGTGGAAGCCGTCCGGGCGCTTCGGAGCGGTGGCCCCCACCGACGGCCGCATCGGCACCGAGACCATGCCCGGCGTGTTCGCCCAGATCGGCATGGAGTACGGGCACAAGTACGGCGGCACGAGCTTCGAGCTGTTCGCCCGGATCAGTGAGAAGAACCACTCGCACTCCACGCTCAACCCGCTGGCCGCCTACTCGAAGGCGATGCCGCTCGAGCAGATCATGAACGACGTCATGATCGCCTACCCGAACACCCGCCCGATGTGCTCCGCCAACTGCGACGGGGCCGCGGCCGCCGTGGTCACCAACGGCGCCACGCTGAAGACGCTCTCGCTCGAGCAGCAGCGCCGGGCCGTGAAGGTGAGCGCCTCGGTGCTGACGACCGACCCGTGGGAGGAGGCCTGCCAGGTCCTCCCGAACGTCAACACCCTCACCCGCAACGCGGCGCGCCAGGCCTACGAGCAGGCGGGCGTCTCCCCCGCCGATCTCGACCTCGTCGAGCTGCACGACTGCTTCGCCACCGCCGAGCTCGTCCACTACGACAACCTGATGCTGTGCGACGAGGGCGGCGCGGTCGACTTCTTCTTGTCGGGTGCGCCGTGGCGTGACGGCCGGCTTCCGGTCAACGTTTCGGGCGGGCTCCAGAGCAAGGGCCACCCGATCTCGGCCACCGGCATCGCCAACATCTGGGAGGTCTGCCAGCACCTGCGCCACGAGTGCGGCGACCGTCAGATCGCCGACGCCAAGGTCGGCCTCGCCCACGTGATCGGGCTCGGTTCCGCCTGCGGCGTGCACATCCTGGAGCGCTCGGCCGCCTGACGGCGGGCGTCAGGCCGGATCGTCCAGGCGTCGGTGATACCCATAGGGGTATGTGCGCCTGGCGTCCGCTCACTGTCCATCGGCGATGCTGACGGGATGACGAACGTCGATCGGCTCACCGGCGTGTACCACGCCAACGGCAGTCTGCGGGGCGAGCTCGCCTACGTGGTCGGCAAGGTGTTCGGCCGGGCCCACTGCGCCCTGTGCGACATCACGCACGGCGCCATGCGCAAGCGTCCCGAGTTCGTCGCCTGCGCCGCCAGGCTGCCGGTCCCGTTCGACCTCGTGCACCTCGACGAACGCGCGCCCGACGTCCGCGCCGCCACCGAGGGCCGCACGCCCTGCGTCGTCGGCCACACGGCGAGCGGCCTCGTGGTGCTGCTCGGACCGGCCGAGCTCGAGGCGTGCGCCAAGGATCCCGAGCGCCTCGTCGACGCCCTCCACGACGCCGCCGCCGCCCACGGGCTGATGCTCGGCTCCTCCGACCCCCGCTGAGCGCCAACCTCACTGTGGTGGCCGGTGAGCAGGGCGCTCATCCGACACCACAGTCCCCGGGCGCCAACCTCACTGTGGTGGCCGGTGAGCAGGGCGCTCATCCGACACCACAGTCCCCGGGGCGCCTGCTCACTTCATGCCGCTGGTGGCCTGGTTCTCCACGAAGTAGCGCTGGGCGAGCAGGAACACGAGCACGGGCGCCGACATGGCGATCATGACGCCGGCGAACACGAGGCTGGGCGAGTCGGCACCACGGCCGCCGAGCGTGGAGAGCGCGAGCGACAAGACGAGGTTCTCCTTGTTGCCCGAGTTGATGATGACCAGCGGCCACACGAAGGAGTTCCAGGCGTAGAGGAACCCGAAGGTGCACAGCGTCGCGATGGCCGGTCGGGCGAGGGGCACGAAGATCCGCCACAGGATCGTCCAGCGGCTGGCACCGTCGAGGAGCGCGGCCTCCTCGATCTCCTCGGGGATGTTGATGAAGAACTGGCGCATCAGGAACGTGCCGTACGCCGTGAAGATGAACGGCACGATGAGCGCCACGAGGTTGTCGACCCAACCCAGCTTCACCATGAACTGGTACAGCGGGATGATGAGCACGACGAACGGGATCATCACCGAGCCGAGGTAGACGAGGAACAGTGCGTTGCGGCCCTTGAAGCGGAGCCGGGCGAACGCGTAGCCACCCAGGATCGACGTGAACACCTGGCCGGCGACCACGAGGATGGTGACGAAGGCCGTGTTCGTCAGCGAGCGCGACAGCTGCTTGCCGTTGAACACGTCGCCGTAGTTGGCGAAGCGGGGTGCGAACTCCTCCACCTTGGTGGCGTCGAGCACCAGCGCGGCGCGGCGCACGGACGGGTCGTCGGTGCTCTCGAAGAGGCCGCCGGTGGTGCTGCGGACGCGGAACCACTCGACGGTCTGTCCGTCGACCTCGACGAGGTACAGCGACTTCTCCTCACCGTCGATGACGACCTTCTCGCCGGTCGCCTCGACAGCATCGGCCAGGACCGTGACCGTCCGGGCCGGGTCGTCGGGGTCGGCGAGGATCGACACGGACACACCGTTCTCGACGACGGCCCACTCCCCCTCGGCATCGGGGAACCGGTACAGGTCCTGCTGGGCGCCGGTGGCGGGATCCTCACGGGTTGCCGGCCCACGCGGCACGAGCGACGGGGGGTAGCGCTGGATGTCGTCGGCCCGCTTGAAGCTGTTGGAGAACGCAACGACGAACGGGAAGACGATCACCACGGCCACGAGCGAGAGCACCACGTACGACAGCACCTTCACCGTCGTGGCTCTCGCACCCTTGCGGACGACGCTCATCGATCCCCCTCACACCCCTGCCGTCTCTTGCTGGCGGCGGAACTGCACGACCGTGAGGCCGAAGATGAAGACGAACAGCACCCAGGCCACGGCCGACGCATAGCCCTGCTGCGACTCCTGGAAGCCCTTGTTGTAGAGGTGGAGCACCGGCGTCTGGGTGGCGTTGTCGGGCGAACCGGGCGGGTTGGTGAGCACCCACACCACGTCGAACAGCTGCATGGCGAGGATCGACGTGGTGGCGACGACGTAGAACGTCGTGTTCCGCAGCTGTGGGACCGTGATGCGCTTGAAGCGGTGCCAGGCGTTGGCGCCGTCGAGCTCGGCCGCCTCGTAGAGGTCCTTCGGGATGGCTTGGTGCCCGGCCAGGTACAGCACGGTGTTGAACCCGAACGTCATCCACGAGAAGACGATCACGATGGAGACGAGCGCGGTGCCGGTGTCGCTCAGCCACGGCTGCTGCACGGGCGCCGTGGCGTCGCTCCAGAACGGCAACAGGTCCCTCGCGCGCGTCAGCAGGTAGTTGATCCAGCCCACCGTGGCGTTGAACAGATCGCCCCAGATGAGGCTCACGGCGATCACACCGGCGACGGACGGGATGAAGTAGATGGCTCGGAACACCCGCATGCCCGGCAGCTTCGAGTTGAGCAGCGTCGAGAGCAGCAGGGCCGGCAACACCGACAGCGGCACGGCCATCACGAGGAAGAACAGGATGTTGCGCAGCGACAGCCAAAACACACGGTCGCGCGCGCCGATCAGCCAGTGCTGGCCGAACCAGTCGAGGTGCATCAGCTCGAGGTAGCCCGGCTTCAGGACCTCCGACGCCAGCGCTCCCGGCGCATCGGTCTTCGCGATGTCGAGCGCCAGGATCTTCAAGTAGTTGCCGAACCCTTCGAAGTCACGCGTCTGACCAAGCGAGTCCCAGTCGAAGAACGAGATGACGAGCGAGAACAGCAGGGGCCCGGCGAAGAAGATGGTGAACCCGATGATGTTCGGCGACAGGAAGAGCCAGCCGTTGAGCGCCTCGCTCTGGGCGTTCGTCGTGCCGAACCGGATGGCCATGTCGGGTGACCACATGACACGGAAGAAGAAGATGCTCGCCGCGGCCAGCGCGATCGCGCCCAGCGCGACCGGGTCGAGCAGCCGGTCGACCAGCTCAGCGACGCCCTTGCCGACATCGCCGTTCCAGCTCGTGTCGGCGCTGGTGGCCGGGTCGAGGTGGCCCAACCAGCCGATGGTGCCGTACACCACGAGGCCGGCCAGCGAGCCGTACACGAGGATGCGGCCACCGATACCCAGGACGCGGGCGGCCGTGCTGTTGTCGCGTGCCTTGTTGGCGCCCCACCACCACACGACGCCGACGAGCGCCACGACGAGCAGCCAGGCACCCTTGGCGAAGCCACCGGCGATGTCGCTGAAGCCCTGGAAGATCCCGACGATGTTGATCACCGTCGTGATCGCCACCACGGCCACGAGGTAGTTGACGGCGAGCGAGAGGCTCCGGGCCGACCGCCGGACCTTGGGGACGCCGACCGCCGCCACCGCGTGCATCACCACCGCGCCGAGGAAGAACACGAGCAGCGTCGTGCGGATCACGAAGGGCAGCTCCTGCCCCGATGGTGACAGCACCGCCCAGAGCGCCACGCCACAGGCGACGACGCCGGCGATGTGCCACAGCGACAGCAGCCGCAGGGGCCGGTCCGATGCTCGTTCGGGTGCGGGCGCTCGCACGCCGACATCCGTCGTGGCCAGCAGCTCGGTCAACAGCTCCCCCCTCCTTCGGCGGGCCTCCCCTGGCCCGCCGGCTCCGGGGAGGGCGTCGCCGCCCTCCCCGGGTCCTGCGTTCGGGTCAGCCTCCGGTGAAGGCCGACGCGGTGTCGTTGCAGATGGTTGCTTGGTACTCGTCGATCGACTTCGAGCCCTTGATCACGGCTTCCACGCCCGTGTTCATAGCCTTGTCGAACGCCGGCCAGCTGCCACCCCAGAGCGGGCCCTCGGCAGTGGGGTTGCTCTGGATGCCGTCGAGGAACGCCTGGTTGTTCTCCGGCGGGGTGTAGGTCAAGAACGCCTCGTCAGCCTCGGCGCTCTTGCGGCTGGGGATGTTGGCACCGAGCGAGCTGATCTCGCTCTGCACCTCCTGCGACGTGAGCGCCTGCATGAGGGCCCACGCCTCCTCCGGATGCTCGGTCTTCGCGTTCACCACGTAGGCACCCCAGAACAGCCAGTTGCCCTGGCCGTCGGGGCCATCGGGCGCGCGAACGACGTCCCAGTTGAAGCTGAGCGACGACCGGGCACCGGGCGTGGCCCAGCGGCCGTTCAGGAACATGCCGAGGGTGCCGGCATTGAACGGCTTCTCGGCGTCCTCGCCGTAGGGGATCGAGCTGGTGCCCTCGTAGAGGCTGGTCACGTACTCGAGGCCGGCGATGCTCTCCGGGGTGTCGAGCGCGCACGCGGTGCGGTCTTCGTTGAAGAAGCCGCCGCCGGCGGCGTTCATGAACATGCCGTAGTTCGCCCACCACGCGTTCATGCCCCAGCCCTTGTTGGCGCCACCCGTGGCGGCCACCTTGTCGGCGACCTCCTTGAGCGCGTCCCAGGTCCAGCTGCCTTCCTCGGCCAGCACGCGCGGGTCGTCGGCGCCGGCCTTGGCGATCAGGTCGAGGTTCAGGTAGACGGCGAACGTCGACACGTCACGAGGCAGGCCCCACAGGACGGGGCCGGAGGTGCTCGACTCCGGGTCGAAGGTCAGCTGGGCCATCGGCTCCGGGTAGAACGCGTCGTCGCTGTAGCCCTCGGTGGCATCGGCCATCTCGCGCAGGTCCATGATCAGGCCCTTGGTGGCGAAGTCGGCGATGTCGGTGCCCGGGATCCAGAACACGTCAGGGGCGGTGCCGGCCGACAGCTCGGTGCGCAGCTGGTCCTGGTAGGGCGAGCCTTCGTTGTTGCCCGGCTCGTACTTGAGGCTGAAGCCCTCGTTGGCCTCGTCGATGGAGTCGCTGATCGACTGGTACAGGTCGATCTCGGCCTGGTTGTCGGGCCGGGTGCGCCAACGCAGCTCGACGCCGCCGCCACCACCTGCGGTGGTGTCGGTGCCGCCGGCAGCCGTGGTGTCGGTGCTCCCAGCCGTGGTCTCGGTGGCAGCGGTCGTCTCGGCCCCGCCGCCTTCCTCGTCGTCGTCGCCACACGCCGCTGCCACCATGGCCAGCGACAGCACGGCGGCGATGCCGAGCTTGGTTCCTTTCCTCACTCTTCCCCCTTTGGGTCTGCTGCTCTCACAGCGGGAACGGTGATCTCCTGCCAGGAGACCTCCGGTGGGACGACACGTGCCAAGCGCTCCGCATTGCGCTCGGGCAGCGTGTCGTTGATGAACACGCCGAGCGCCGTCTCCACCGAGGCGCGGACCTTGAGCCGGTCGGCGCTGCGGTGGACGGGCAAGAACTCGACGTGCAGGTGCCAGTCGTCGCACCCATCGGGCGCTTCCTGGACCACCATCATGTACGGCAGCTCGAAGTCGAACAGCCGGTCGTAGCGGTTGACGACCTCCCGCACGATGCGGGCGAGCCCGAGGGCCTCGTCGTCGGTGAGGTCGGCGAGTCGGCGGCAGCCGTGGCGCCGCACCCGCACGTGGATCTCGAAGGGCCAGCGCGGCGCAAACGGCACCGCCACGGCCCAGTGCTCGTCGGGGACCACCGTCCGCTGCGGCTCGGCCTGCGCCACCAGCGCACACCCGACGCACGTGCCGTCGACCTCACGGTGCCGGTGCGCGGCCGCCACCTTGTCGAGCACGAACGGCGGCAGGAAGGGCACGGCGTAGATCTGCCCATGCGGGTGGCTCAGCGTCGCCCCGATCTCCGGGCCCCGGTTCTCGAACGCCATCACGTAGGCGTGGCCGTCGGCCCACAGGGCCGCCGTGCGATCGCGCCAGAGCGCGACCACCCGGGCCACCTCGAGCGGCGTGAGCGTCGCCATGGATCCCTCGTGGTTCGAGGTGTACACGACCACCTCGCACTTCCCCTGCGACGGCATGAGCCCGGCACCGGTGGTGGCCGGAGCCACCGGCGAGAAGGCCGGGAAGCGGTTGTCGAACACGGCAGCGTCGTACGGGAACGGCAGCTCGAGGCCGCCGGGGCACAGGGGGCACTCGGTGGTGTGCTGCTCGCCGGCCGGTCGGGTGTTGCGGGCCGGCGACACCGCGATCCAGGTGTCGGTGGCAAGGTCGAGCCGGCTGTGCAGGGCCGAGTCGTCACGCTGGCCGGGCTGGCGGTCGAGCGAGCCCCCACAGCGCCCGTAGAGGTGGAACGTCCGGCCGTCCGGGTGCACGAGGTCGTGACGCTCGAGCATCGTCGGGGCACCGAGTCGCCCGGTCATGCGATCACCACGTCGACACCGGCGCTGCGGAGCTCCTCGAGGATGCCGGGGTCGGCCGAGCGATCGGTCACCAGTACGTCGACCTGGTCGACGTCACAGACCCGCGCCAGCGCGTGCTCGCCCACCTTGGAGCCGTCGGCCAGCACCACCCGGCGACGAGCGGCGGCCACCATGGCCCGCTTCACCTCCGCCTCGGGCAGGTTGATGTTCGTCACGCCATGGGCGAGGTCGACGCCGTTGCACCCGAGGAAGACCGTGTTGGCCGACAACCGGTCGAGGAACGGCACCGCCAGCGGGTTCACGAGTGAGTGCTGCTTCGGGCGCAGGGTCCCGCCAGTGAGGATGACCGACACCCGCGGCCCGGCGTGCTCGAGCTCGAGGGCGATCGTGAGGCCACTCGTGATCACCGTGAGATCGACGAGGTCGCGGCGGTCGACGAGCGCCCGGGCGAGCGCCGTGGTGGTCGTGCCGACGTCGACGATGACCGCCTCGCCGCTCGACACGAGCGCAGCGGCCGCGGCACCGATGCCGGCCTTCTCGCCGGCCAGGTCGCCAGCCGCCTCCTCGAAGCTGCGCTCCACTCGCTGGCGCCCCACTGACATGGCCCCACCGTGGACCCGGCGCAGCTCGCCCCGCCGCTCGAGCTGGTCGAGGTCACCGCGCAGGGTGACCGTGGAGACACCGAAGCGGCGGCTCAGCTCGGAGACACGCACGAAGCCCGACTGGGTGACGAGGTCGCTGATGCGGGCCTGGCGGACCTCCGCCGGCAGCCCGCTGCGCTCCTCCTCGCTCCCCATCACCGTCAGCGTGCGCCGCGTCGGTTTCGAACGTCAAGGATTTCGGAGCGCTTTCTTTCGTTCTGGAAGGAAACCGTAACCTCGGCTCAGCGCAAGGGCTGACCGGTCTCGACGTCGAACAGGTGGCACAGGGCCGTGCGCACCGCCACCTCGAGCTGGTCGCCCTGGCCGACCCGCACCGTGCCGTCGAGGCGGGCCGTCACCTTGGTGCGGGTCCGGTCGAGGACCTCGTCGTCGGCGGCTGACTGCTCGTCAAGGGCGACGGGGGGTGTGTCGACGTAGAAGTGGACGTGGGTCTCCGACCCCATCACCTCGGCCACGTCGACGGTGACCGTGAGGCGCTGGTCGGGCGGCAGCGACGACGACGCCCCGGCCTGGAAGTGCTCCGGCCGCACCCCGAACACGACCTCTTGGCCCAGGCGCTCGGCCGCCTTGGGATAGGCGGCCAGGGCCTCGGGCGACAGACGCAACCGCACCGGCCCGGTGACGACGTCGACGCCGTCGCCGGCTCCCTCCAGCCGCCCCCGCAGGAAGTTCATCGCCGGGCTGCCGATGAAGCCGGCCACGAACAGGTTGTCGGGCCGGTCATAGAGATCGTGAGGGGAGGCCACCTGCTGGAGCTCGCCCCGGCGCATCACGGCCACGCGGTCGCCCATCGTCATGGCCTCGATCTGGTCGTGGGTGACGTAGACCATGGTGGTCGCCAGCTCGCGCTGGAGCTTGATGATCTCCGAGCGCATCTGGACGCGCAGCTTGGCGTCGAGGTTCGACAGGGGCTCGTCCATGAGGAAGACCTTCGGCTCGCGCACGATGGCACGGCCCATCGCCACCCGCTGGCGCTGGCCACCCGACAGCGCCTTGGGGGTCCGGTCGAGGTACTCGTCGAGGCCGAGGATGGCCGACGCCCGCTCCACCCTCCGGCGGATCTCGTCCTTCTTGAGCTTGGCCATCTCCAGTGCGAAGCCCATGTTCTCGCGCACGGTCATGTGCGGGTAGAGCGCGTAGCTCTGGAACACCATCGCGACGTCTCGGCTGCCGGGCGGCTGGTCGTTGACGCGCTCCTCGCCGATGAGCAGGTCGCCCTCGGTGATCTCCTCCAAGCCGGCGATCATGCGCAGGGCCGTCGACTTGCCGCAGCCGGACGGACCCACCAGCACCATGAACTCGCCGTCGCCGATCTCGAGGTCGAGGCCGCGGACCGCGAACCCCTTGCCACCCTCGTAGCGCTTGCCCACCCCGCGGAACGTCACTGATGCCATGGCCGCGGAGCGTACGACGTCGCCTGTGACGCCGTCAGCACCCTGGTTCCGTGCCGGCGGGCACACAACCCGTCGGTGTCGAGCAGGGATCCGTAGCATCGGCGCCGATGGACGGGATGTTCCTCCTCGCGCAGATCAGCGACACGCACATCGTCGAGCACGGGCGCGAGCTGGCCCCTCGGGTCGACACGGGCGCCTACCTGCTGGTGGCGGTCGACCACCTGAACCACCTCGACCCCCGGCCGGACCTCGTCCTCGTCACAGGCGACCTCGTCAACGACGGCCGGCCCGAGCAGTACGAGCACCTCCGCGAGATCCTGAGCCGCCTCGAGGTCCCGGTGCGCCTGATGCCCGGCAACCACGACCACGCCGACCAGCTGGCCCGCTCGTTCCCCGAGCACGTGATCGGCGCCGACCGGCCGCGACGGGACGGCGTGATCGAAGGCGAGCTGCGCATCGTGTGCCTCGACACGAGCCGGTTCCCCGAGCCGGGCGGCCGCCTCGACCCGGAGCAGCTGCAGTGGCTGGAGGCGACGCTCGACGAGGCGCCCGACCAGGACACCGTCGTGGTGCTCCACCACCCACCGTTCCCGACCGGCATCAGCCACATGGACGGCATGGCCCTCGACGCCGGTTCCTCGGCGGCACTGGCCGAGGTGGTCTGGCGCCGTCCCAACGTCGAGCGAGTGCTGTGCGGCCACCTGCACCGCATGATCGTGCGGCGGTGGGCGGGCACGATCGCCATGACCGTGCCGAGCACCGCCCACGCCGTCGCGCTCGACCTGGTGCCCGACAACGGCGGTGGGTGGACCCTCGAACCGCCCGCCATCACGCTGCACCTCTGGCGGCGGGGCGAAGGCATCGTCACCCACCAGCAGCCGATCGGCTCGTTCCACGGCGAGCGCTTCGGCGCTCACTGAGGAGTCAGAAAACGGCCAGCGACACCAGGGCGGCGTGGATGTCGTCGACCTGCGGGAGGACGGCGTCCTCGAGCGTGGGCTCGTAGGCGACCGGGGTGTCGAGAGCGGCGAGCCGCCGCACCGGCGCGTCGAGCTCGGTGAAGCAGTGCTCCCCCGCCCAGGCCGCCACCTCGGCCCCGAAGCCGGCCGTCAGCGTGTCCTCGTGGACGACGAGGAGGCGATGGGTGCGAGCGACGCTGGCCGCCACGAGGTCGTGGTCCCACGGGCTGATGGTGCGCAGGTCGATCACCTCGGCCTCGAGGCCGTCGTGCTCGGCAGCCCGGGCCGCCGCCTGCAGGCTCTTTTCCACGGTGGCACCCCAGCTCACGATCGTGAGGTCGTCGCCGGGGCGGCGCAGGGCGCCGCGGCCGAACGGCAGCACGTACCCCGGCGGTGGCATCGGATCGACCGTGTAGGGCTGGCGCAGCAGGTGCTTGTGCTCGCAGAACAGCACGGGGTCGTCACCGGCGAACGCCGCTCGCAGCAGTCCGGCGGCGTCGCGGGCCCGCGACGGGAACGCGATGAGGATCCCGGGCACGTGGGCGAAGATGCTCTCGCCGCACTGGCTGTGCCAGATGGCGCCACCGGTCAGGTAGCCGCCGATGGGCACCCGGATGACCATCGGCACGCTGAACGAGCCGTTCGAGCGCCAGCGGGTCGTGGCCGCCTCGCTGCGGATCTGGGTCATCGCCGGCCAGATGTAGTCGAAGAACTGGATCTCCGGGGCCGGCTTGAGCCCGCGCAGGGCCTGGCCGACGCCTCGTCCGACGATGTTGGCCTCGGCCAGCGGCGTGTTGTAGCAGCGGGCCTGACCGAAGGCCCGCTGGAGGCCGTGCGTGGTGCCGAACACCCCGCCCTTGCCCTCCACCGACGCCAGCACGGCTTCACGCGCGTCAGCGACGTCTTCGCCGAACACCCGGATGCGCTCGTCGACGGCCATGAGCTCGTGGAGCGTGCGCTTGATGGCCTCGCCCATGGCCACCGGCTCGCCGCCTTCGTACTCGGCAGGCGGGTCGGGCAGCGAGGGCAGCGCGACGACGTGGCGGGTGACCGACGCCGGATCGGGGCGGGCGCCGGCGAGCGCGGCGGCCGCGGCCTCGGCCACGATCCGACGGGCCTCCTCGCGGATGGCGGCGGCCTCGTCGGCCGACAGCACTCCGCTCTGCACGAGCTCGTCCTCCATGCGGGTGATCGGGTCGAGCGCCACGTCGGCGGCCAGCTCGTCCTGCGACCGGTACTTGCTCTGGGTGTCGGCGGCCGAGTGGCTGTAGGGGCGAACGACGTCGGCGTGGAGGAGCGCCGGACCCATCCCGGCCCGCACCTGCTCGACGACGAGCTTGGCCCGTGCTCGGACCGCGAAGTAGTCGGTGCCGTCGAGCCGGTGGACCGCCAGGCCCCGGAACCCGCGCACGAGCTCGGCCACCGGGGCCGGGTGCTGGTCGGTGCTCGGCACGCTGATGGCGTACCCGTTGTCGGGCACGACGAAGAGGACCGGCAGGTAGAGGTTGCAGGCGGTGTTGAGGCTCTCCCAGAACTCGCCCTCGCTGCAGGCCCCCTCACCCAGGCTCACGTAGGTGAGCTCGTCGCCCTGCGCCGCCAGGCCGAGCTGCGGCCGGCGCACGATGTAGCGGCCCGCCTCGGCGCAACCCACCGCCGGCAGGCACTGGCTCCCCGTCGGGCTCGACTGGGTGACGAGGTTCAGGGCGCGATGGCCCCAGTGGCTCGGCATCTGGCGACCGCCACCCGACGGGTCGTCGGCCGAGCCGACTGCCTGGAGCAGCACCTCGGTCGGCGTCACGCCGAGGCCGAGCACGAACGCGAGTTCGCGGTAGTACGGGAAGAACCAGTCGTAGCCCGGCCGCATGGTGCGAGCGAGGCCCAGACCGAGCGCCTCGTGGCCGGCGCCGGAGATCTGGAAGAACACCCGGCTCTGCTTCTGCATCGAGATCTCGCGGTCGTCGATGCCGCGGCTCACGCACATCAGCCGGAAGTCGTCGATCAGCTCCTCCACCGGGATGCCGCGGTAGCGCTCCATCAGCGCTCCTGTGCCCAGTCGCGCTGCTCGAGGGTGTCGCGCACACGGGCGAGGAAGGCGGCCGCGTAGGCACCGTCGACGGCCCGGTGGTCGAACCCGAGCGACAGGTTCCCGACGGGGTGGACGGCGACCGACCAGCCACCGTGGCCGTCGGGCACGGCGACGGGCGCCATGCGCACGCCGTCGGTGGACAAGATCGCCACCTGGGGCTGGTTGATCACCGGGAACGTGACGACGGTGCCGTACTGGCCGACGTTGGTGATGGTGAAGGTGCCGCCGCTCAGGTCGTCGGTCGTGAGCCGCTTGGCCCGCGCCGTGGCCGCCAGCGCCGCGATGCGCTCCTGCAGCGCGGCGAGGTGGAGGCCGTCGGCGCCCTTGACCACGGGCACCACCAACGCCTCGAAGTCGACGTCGACGGCCACCCCGATGTTGACGTCACGGTGGACGAGGAGGCAGTCGTCGCCCACACTGGCGTTGAGGTGGGGGAACGCTCGCAGACCCTCGACCACTGCCCGGACGACGAAGGGCAGGTAGCTGAGGCGCCGTTCGCGCCGGACCCGTTCGATGCGGTGGTAGTCGACGCTGACGCCAACGAGGGTGTGGGCGCTGGTGGCCTGGCTGCGCACCATGTGCTCGGCGGTGTTCCGGCGGGCCCGCGTGAACTCGACGATCTCGTCGCCATCGGCCGGCACCGCCGGCGGGTAAGGCGCGGCCGCGGCACCCGGAGCGGCCGACGGCGAGCTCGGCCCCCGAGACACGTCTCGCGACCGGTTGGCCGCGGCGGCCAGCACGTCGGCACGCGTGATGCGCCCACCCGCACCCGTCCCGACCACGTCGACGGGTCGCAGCCCGTGCTCGTCGAGCAGCCCACGAACGACCGGCGACAAGAACACCTCGCTGGGCACGGTCCGACCGGGTCGCTCCCCTCGCCGCGCCGCCGCGGCCGGCGGTGGGGTGCGGGCCGGCACCGGCTCGCTGTCGTACGGCTCGTCGGCGGTCGCCGTGAGGACGGCCACGACGGTCCCGATCGGCACCGTGGCCCCCTCGGGCACCAGCAGCTCGCGCACCACACCGGCGTGGGCGGAGGGGACCTCGGTGTCGACCTTGTCGGTGGACACCTCGAACAGCACCTCGTCGGCGTCCACTGCGTCGCCGACCTGCTTGGCCCACCGAATGATCGTGCCTTCGGTGACCGTCTCGCCGAGCTGCGGCATGGTGACCCGCTCCACGAGGGCGGACACTACGTCTCACCCACCACGACGGGAGCCCTCCACCAACGCAACGATGTCCTGGCGGCCCACGGTCACCGGGCGGCGTACGGCGCAGGTTCCCGCCCGGTCACGGGCGGATGCGGGTCGGGGATGGGACCACGACCTCGCCGGGGCGCTGGAGCTGCTCGGCCCAATGGCAGGCGGCCACGTGGCCGGGCTGCATCTCCCGGAGCGGCGGTCGCTCACTGTCGCACCGGCTCGGCTGCCGCCACGGGCACCGGGTGTGGAACGGGCAGCCGGGGGGTGGGTCCAGCGGCGAGGGCACGTCGCCGGCGAGCACGATCCGCTGGCGATCGGCGGCGCGCTCGGGGTCGGGCACCGGGACTGCCGAGAGCAGCGCCTTGGTATAGGGGTGTTGCGGATCCCTGAAGACCTGGTCACGGGTGCCGAGCTCCACGACGCGCCCCAGATACATCACCGCGACGCGGTCGGCGAGGTGCTCCACCACGGAGAGGTCGTGGGCCACGAAGACCATCGTCAGCGACAAGCGGCGCTGCAGGTCCCGCAGGAGGTTCAGGATCTGGCTCTGGATCGAGACGTCGAGGGCCGACACGGGCTCGTCGGCGAGCAGGAAGCGCGGTTTCACGGCCAGGGCGCGGGCGATGCCCACACGCTGGCGCTGGCCGCCCGAGAACTGGTGGGGGTAGCGGCGGGCGTGGTACGGCTCGAGGCCCACCATGGCGAGCACCTCGTCCACCCGGGCCGTGCGGTCCTTCGTGCGCATCCCCTGCACCCGGAGTCCCTCGCCGATGGAGTCGCCCACCGTGGCCCGCGGGTCGAGGGAGCCGAAGGGGTCCTGGAAGACGACCTGCATGGAGCCGCGGAGCCTCCGCAGGTGCTCGCCCTTCGCAGCGAGGAGGTCCTCACCGTCGAAGGTGATGCTGCCGGCGTCGGGCTCGATGAGGCGCATGAGCACGCGGCCGAGCGTGCTCTTGCCACAGCCGCTCTCGCCCACCAGCGAGAGCACCTCGCCCTCGTGCACGTCGAGGTCGATGCCGTCGACCGCCCGGACCTCGCCGGTGGTCTTGCCGAACGCGCCGGCACGCACGGCGAAGCGCTTCTCCACGCCGCGGGCTGCGAGCAGGACGCGTTCCCCGCGAGTGCCGGCAGGAGGGGTAGCGGTCTCGACGCCGCTCATCGCCGCGCAGCCTGCGTGACGCCGGCCTCGGCGACCGGCGCGTCTTCCTGGACGGCGTCGCTGTGCAAGAAGCAGCGCACCTTGTGCCCGGGCGATACCTCCACCAGCGCCGGGATCGCCTCCGTGCAGGCAGTGAGCTTCGCCTCCACCCTGGCCTGGCAGCGGGGGGCGAATCGGCAGCCCGGCGGCAGGTCGATCAGGTTCGGTACCCGGCCGGGGATGACGGCGAGCTCTTCCTGGCGCCGCCCGATCACCGGCACGGAGCCGATGAGCCCGGTGGTGTACGGGTGCAGCGGGGACCGGAACAGCGACGCCGTGTCGGTCTCCTCCACCACCTGGCCGGCGTACATGACCACCACCCGCTCGGCGTTCTCGGCCACCACGCCGAGGTCGTGGGTGATCAGCACCATGGCCGTGCCGACGTCGGCCTGCAGCCGCCGCATGAGGTCGAGGATCTGGGCCTGGATGGTGACGTCGAGGGCCGTGGTGGGCTCGTCGGCGATGAGGAGGTCGGGGTGGCCGGCGAGGGCCATGGCGATCATGACGCGCTGGGCCATACCTCCCGAGAGCTGGTGCGGGTAGGTCTTCGCGCGGCGCTCCGGGTCGGGGATCCCGACGGCGCGCAGCATCTCCACCGCTCGCTCCAGACCGACCTTCTTCTTCACGTGGTCGTGGATCTCGTAGACCTCGGAGATCTGCGCGCCCACGCGGAAGCAGGGGTTCAGCGACGAGTTGGGCTGCTGGAAGATCATGGTGACGTCGTCGCCCCGGACCCCCTGCAGCTCCTTCTGGGACATGGCGAGGACGTCCCGTCCCTTCAAGCGCACCTCGCCGGCAACGATGCGGCCCGGGTTGGAGACGAGGCGCAGCGCCGAGAACATGCTCACGCTCTTGCCCGAGCCGCTCTCACCCACGAGGCCGAGCACCTCGCCCTTGCGCACGGTCAGGTCGACGCCGTCGACCGCCTTCACGATGCCGTCGGCCGTGAAGAACCAGGTGCGCAGGCCGGCGATCTCGAGGATGTTGTCGACGACCACCGGGCTCACGACCGGCGGGGTGCTCGCGTCCAGCGGGCCGCTCACCGGTTCAACCTCGGGTCGAGCGCGTCACGGAAGCCGTCGCCGATCAAGTTGAAGGCGAGCACGTTCAGCATGATCATGATGCCGGGCGCCACCACGAGGTGGGGCGAGGTGAACACCTGGTTGCGCTCGGCGGCCAGCATCGAGCCCCATTCCGCCGTGGGGGGCTGGATGCCGAGCCCGAGGAAGGACAGCGCCGCTACCTCGAGCACCGCGGTGGCGACGCCGAGGGTGCCCTGCACCACGAGTGGGGTGAGGCAGTTGGGCAGGATGCGGTGCCACAGCACGCGCAGGCTGCCGGCACCGAGGGCGAGGTCGGCGGCCACGAACTCCTGCTCGCGCACGGTGAGCACGCTGGCCCGCACCACGCGGGCGTACACCGGGATCGACACGATGGAGATGGCGATGACCGCGTTGAAGAGGCCCTTGCCCATCACCGTCACGATCACGATGGCGAGCAGGAGCGCGGGGAACGCGAGCAGCACGTCCATGACGCGCATGAGGCCGTTGTCGACCCAGCGGCCGTAGTAGCCGGCTACCAGGCCGATGGCCGTGCCGATGAGGATCGAGAAGGTGACGGCGGCCAGGCCGGCGAGCAGTGAGATGCGGGCGCCGTAGACGACCCGGCTGAAGAAGTCCCGCCCGTTGCCGTCGACGCCGAGGAGGTGCTGCGGCTCGTCGTCGGGGCAGCCGAAGAGGTGGATGCACGGTGGCTGGCGGGGCTTCACACCCTCGCCGAGGAGCACCTCGTTCGGGCCGTACGGTGCGATGAGCGGCGCGAACACGGCCAGCACGAGCAGGAACAGCAAGATGACGGCGCCCACGCGCGCCGAGGTCTTGCTGAACGTCTCGCGGAAGGCGTCGCGCCAGAGGCCACGGCTGCGGGCCGCAGTGAGGGCCCCGATGCGGTCGGCACGCGGGGTCGGCACCACCTCGCTGGTGTCGTGGCCGGGCCCCTGCCGGAGCTCGGCCGGGATGTCGACGCCCTCGGGTGTGCGCTCGGGGATCACGTGACCCGCACCCGGGGGTCGAGGAAGGTGTACACGATGTCGGTGAGCAGGTTGACGAGCACGAACGCAACAGCGATCACGAGGGTGAAGCCCTGCACGACGGTGTAGTCGCGAGCAGTGATCGCGTCGTAGAGCGTCTTGCCGACGCCGGTGAGGCTGAAGATGGTCTCGGTGAGGATGGCGCCGCCGAGCAGGGTCCCGAGCGACAGGCCCACCACGGTGGTGACCGGGAGCATCGCGTTGCGCATGGCGTGCTTCATGACGACGGGCCGCTCGGCCAGGCCCTTCGCCCGAGCGGTGCGCACGTAGTCCTGCCCGAGCACGTCGAGCAGGCTGGATCGGGTCATCCGGGCGATGATCGCCATCGGGATCGTGCCGAGGGCGACGGCCGGCAGGATCAGGTGGCGCACGGCGTCCCAGAAGATGTCCCAACGGAGCTGGAGGAAGGCGTTCAGCACCTCCATGTTGGAGATGAAGGTGAACACGCCGTTGCCCGAGAGGCCCCACGTCTCGTAGAAGGGCGGCGGGATGACCCCGGGCTCGAGCCGGCCCGAGGCGGGCAGGGCGAGGAAGGTGTCCTTCAGCAGGACGGCGAACACGAACTGGAGCATGAGGCCCAGCCAGAACACGGGCATGGACACGCCGATGTTGGCGCCGACCATCATGCCGACGTCGGTGGGCGAGTTGTGGCGGTAGGCAGCCCAGATGCCGAGGGGGATGCCGATGAACGTGGCGACGAACATGGCGGCGATGGCCAGCTCGAGCGTGGTCGGCAGCCGCTCCACGAGCAGCTCCGACACGGGTCGGCGCAGGGAGACCGACTCGCCGAGATCGAGGGTGAGGACGTCGCCGAGGTAGCGGGCGAGCTGCACGGGCAGTGGCTTGTCCAGACCTACCCGTTCCTCCCACTCGGCGCACACCTCCTCCGAGGCGCGCTCGCCGAGGGCGGCCAGGCAGGCATCGCCCGGGATCACCCGCGCGAGGAAGAAGACGAGCACGACGATCCCGAACAGCACCGGGATGGCCGTGAGCAGGCGTCGGATGATGAAGCGCAGCATGGGAGACATCCTGGGGGGTGGGACCGGAGCCCCACCCCCCAGGCGTGTGGGCGTCAGCCCTCGGCGTTGAGGAACCCGTTGAAGAAGGCGGAGAAGTAGGTGAAGTCGCCGGTGCGGCCCACGTGGGCCGGGTCGGCGGCGTCCCACTGCGCCCGCCAGGTGGCCACCACGTCGTTCGCGTCGAACGCGGAGCCGTCGTGGAAGGTGACGCCCTCGCGGAGCGTGAAGGTCCACACGGTGCCGTCGTCGTTCGCCGAGAACTCGGTGGCGAGCGACGGGATCACCTCGGTGCCGCCGATCTCGTAGGCCAGCAGCGCCTCGCCGATCTGCTCGCAGACCCGCAGGGCCTCACCGTCGGTCTCGTCGGCGCACCACAGGCCACCGGGCTCGCCGTTCTGGACCCACACGAACTGGTCCTGGCCCTCGATGCCCATGACGGCCAAGGCCTCGTTGCCGAGCGGGCTGGCGTGGGCGCCCTGGACGTCGGCCTTGTAGGCCACCGCGGAGCCGCCGTGGGCGATCGGGATCATCGGCGCGTTGGCGGCGATGAGCTCGTTGGCCTGGTTGTAGAGCTCCTGACGGGTGTCGGCATCCGCGGTCGAGGCCGCCTCCGACAGCAGCGCCCAGATCTCCTCGAAGCCGGCGCCGAACTGGGGCGAGGCGCCCTGGCCGAAGTGGAAGTCGAGGAAGTTGGTGGCGTCGGGGTAGTCGGCACCCCAACCGAGCATGTGCAGGCCGAGGTTGCCGGCATCCGCGTTGTCGAGGAAGGTGGTCGACTCCTGGACGTCGATGTTGATCTTGATGCCGACCTCGGCCAGCTGAGCCTGGATGTCGGTGGCCACGGGCACGGCCTGGCTCAGGTAGCCGCGGCTGACGTCACGCAGCGACAGGGCGGTCTCGAAGCCGTCGGCGAGGCCGGCCTCCGCGAGGAGCTCCTTGGCCTTCTCCGGGTCGTAGGTGAAGTCCTGGAAGCCCTCGGTGTAGCCGAAGATGTCGGGCGGGAGGAACTGGGTGGCGGCGATGGAGCCGGGACCGTAGAAGTTCTCGACGATGCGGTCCCGGTCGATGGCGTAGCCAACAGCCTGGCGGACGAGCTCGTTGTCGAACGGGGCCTTGTCACGGTTGAAGCCGACGTAGAAGACGTTGAGCGGGTCGCGCTCGATGAGCTGCAGGTCGCTGTTGCCCCGCACCTTCTCGACGTCCTCCACACCCACGTTGTCGATGCCGTCAGCGGCGCCGGACTCGAGCTCCACGAGCCGCTGGGCGGGCTCGGTGCTCCAGCGGAACACCACCGTCTTGGCCAGCGGCGCGTCGCCCCAGTAGTCCTCGTTGGCGGTGAGCACGATCTGGTTGCCGCGCTCCCAGGCCTCGAGCTTGTACGGGCCGGTGCCGATGGGCTTGTCGATCAGGTCGCCGGTGCCGCCGGTGGACTCGAGGTACTCCTGCGGCACGATCTGCAGCGCCGAGAAGGCGACCTTCGAAGGGAACGCCACGTCGGGGCTGCAGAGCGTGAAGACCACCTCGGTGGCGCTCGTGGCCTCGATGCCGGCGAGGTTGCCGGAGTAGCCCTCGGTGCCGCACTGCTCGGACTCGTCGTAGGCGAGCAGGTCACCCGCCGGTGCCGCCGTCGTGTCAGTGCCGCCCGCGGTGGTGGTGGCCGCCTCGGCGGTGGTGGCGGGGGCGGCCGCCGTGGTGTCGGCCGTCTCGCCGTCGTCGTCGTCGCCGCCGCACGCTGCAGCCACGAGCGCAAGCGACGACAGCATGGCCAGCGCGATCAGGCGCGTGGAACGTCGCATCTCAGTTGTCTCCTCCCCTGGGGCCTCGGCGGACGGGGACCGCCGAGGTGTGGCGCACCCTAGCCCTCACCCGTCACGACAGCGCTTTCGGTCAGCGGAGGGTGGGTTCGAGGAGGAAGACGCCGTCGATGGTGACGACGATGGCTCCTTGCGCGGACCTAGGACTTCTTCTTGGGCGCGGCCGCCGCCGGTGCCCGCAGCACGCCCTTGGCCAGCGCGTCGTCGAGGTAGCGCTCGGCCTCCTCGGTCGACACGCCGAGCGCCGGGGCGATCTCGGAGACGAGGTTGATGCGGGCCCGCTCGTACATGGTGCGCTCGGCGGCCGACAGGGCGGCGTCGCGGTTGCGAGCCGCGAGGTTCCGCACCACCTCGGCCACCTGGTAGACGTCGCCGCTCTTCAGCTTCTCCTGGTGGTTCTTGAACCGGCGCGACCAGTTCGAGGGCACACGAGGATCGGGTTTCGACAGCACCGACACGAGGTCGTCGAGCTCGTCGGCGTTCACCGGCGGCCGGACCCCGACCTCCTCGGCCTTGTCGACGGGGACCGACAGCGTCATGTCACCGATGACCGACCGGAGGATCAGGTAGTCGCGCGTCTCGCCGAACGCGGTCTTCTTCTGGTGGCCCTGCACGATGCAGGCACCGTGCTGGGGATAGATGACCGTGTCGCCCTTCTTGAACTTCACCGGCGTCCTCGGGAGGTGCGGGGGTGGGACCGGCCAAGGGTAGAGGATGCGGCCCGCATTTCCTCGCCGGCACTCACAGGGCGAAGTTCGTGTACTGCCACGGGTCGTCCTCGTCCCAGTAGCGGCCACTCCAGCGGTCGAAGTAGTCGGCGCGGCTCGACAGCGGGTCCCAGTCGATAGGCCCCGTGAAGCACGTGCCGAGGTAGGGGTAGGCAACCTCGAGGACCCGCTCGTGGGGAAGGTCGTCGGGGACACAGACCCCCTCGCCCGGACGCTCGATCATCCACACCATGGCGGCGAGCACCGACGCCGCCACCTGCAGCGTCGTGGCGCTCTGGTGGGGCACCAAGGCACGAGCTTCGTCGATCGTCATCTGGCTACCCGTCCACCAGCTCTTGTAGGGGTGCCCCATGAGGAGCACCCCGAGCTCGTCACACCCGCTCACGATCTCGTCGTTCAGGATGCGCTTGCGTGGCTGCAGCTCGTACCGGCGCATCTCGAGCTCGAGGAAGCTCGCGATCCCGCTGTCGGACGGGCAGTACGCGTAGTGCACGGTCGGGCGGTAGGCCGGCCGGAGGCCGTCCCACACCGTGAGGTGGTCGCAGATCGTGAACGCCTCGCCGTGACGGATGACCATCCCGACGATGTCGCCGCTCGGCACCCGACTACGGACCCACGTCTTGTGGGCCATCTGCCCGAGGCAGATCTGGTTGCCCGGGCCCTCGCCGGCGTGCTGGTACGCGTTCGGCGGCAGCCGGCGCTCGTGGGTGCCCCACCCCATCTCGGCCGGCGCGATCCCCTCCTCGTAGAACCCGTCGACACTCCAGGTGTTGACGAACTCGTCGACCTCCTTCGGGCGCGCGGCTATCTGCGTGTCGCGCTCGCTGATGTGGATGACCTTCACGTCGAGGGCATGGGCGAGGTCGTTCCAGCGACAATCGCCGAGCGCGCCCTCGATGCGAGCGACCCGGTCGGCGAGCAGCCCGTCGCGCAGCGCTGCGGCGCCGAGCTCGGCCAGGGCCTGCTTGGTGAAGTGGCTGACGAGCCCGGGGTTGGCCCCATGCTCGACGACGGCCGACGGACCCTTGTTGTCGGGCCACGACGCCACCATGCGCCGCAGCCTCATGTGGCGCACGTAGAGCGTTCGGTCGAGGGGATGGGTGGTCGCGGCGTCCTCGTAGGGATCCCAGACCTCGACCGAGGTGTTGAGATACCGGACCCCGTGGTCACGACACCACTGCAGGATCACGTTGCAGTCGATGTTCCACGCCAGGTCGACGCAGATGTCGCCGGGGCCGAGGCGCCGGCCGAGCTCGGCGTCGAGGTTCTCGGGGGTGATCTGGCCGATCTCGTACTGCACGCCCTTGGCCAGCTCGTCGGCGATGCGATCGCGGTTGTCGACCATGTCGAGCACCGTCACGTTGGCGGGCGCCACGTCGAGCTCTCGCAGCACGAGCGGCAGGGTGCACTGGGCGACCGAGCCGCAGCCGAGGAACAGGATGCGACCGGGGAACGTAGCGAGGGTCATCGGCTCTCCAGAGGTGACAAGGGGACCGGCACGCTACGCGTGCATGTGGTGGCGGCGGTAGGTGTTGATGCGTCAGTCAGCAGGGAGCTCGGTGCTGGCCCGGGTGCCGGGGTCGAGCACGACGGCCTCGTCGGCCTGGTGCTTCAGCACCTCCTCCACGTACGCGGTGACGGCGGCCTCCCGACCGATGTCGTGGCCGGACTGCTCGCTGCGGAACCATCGGTGCTCGAGGATCTGGTGGAAGAGCTCGGCGTCCTCGAGCTTGCCCCGCTCGTCCTCGGGCACGATCGACAGCGTCGGCTCGAACACCTCGGTGAGCCACCGCAGCGCGCCGACCTGCTCGGCGACGGGCTGACCGGTACGGCGCTCGAGGCGGGCCCGGTAGAGACCGATGTCGTTGAGGAGCCGTCGGGCCTGGTTCTCGCCGACGTCGAGGCCGGTGAGGGCGAGGAGGCGCCGGCGGTGGTGACCCGGCTCCACCACTTGGGTGGTCAGGTGCAGGTGCCAGCCGTCGCCGGAGTCGACCAGCTCGATCTCGCTCACGTCGAAGCCGAGGTCGTTCAGGCGGTTGACCCGCTCGTCGACGAACCACCGGTCGGCACTCGGCAGCACTTCGTCACGGGTCACCTCGGCCCAGAGGTTGATGTAACGGCTGCGCAGGTCGACCGTGATCCGGGCGGGGTCGACGCTCTCGTCGAGCTGGCCGGCCGCCTGCAGGTCGTAGAGGTCGCCGGCGATGTTCTCCTCGGCGATGTCGAGGTCGTGGCGGCGCTGGCCGGCCGACAGCTCGTGGTGGAGCTCGCCGGTCTCGGCGTCGACCAGGTAGGCGGCCAGCGCCCCGGCGTCACGGCGGAAGAGCGAGTTGTTGAGCGAGCAGTCACCCCAGAAGAAGCCGGCCAGGTGGACGCGCACGAGGAGCTGCACCAGCGCGTCGAGCATCTGGGGCCACAGCTCGGCGTTGGCCCTGCGCCCGAACAGCGTGCGGTACGGCAGCGAGAACGGGAGGTGGCGCGTGATGAGGATGCCGTCGGCGACGTCGCCGGCCCGGTCGGTGCGGCCCGTCGCCACCCCGACCGCCTCGACCACCGGCACGCTGCGATCGGCCAGCTCGCGCAGGAGCCGGTACTCACGCTCCGCGATCGGGTCGGGCAGCTCCTTCAGCGCGTACATGTCCGGCCCGTAGGCCACGAAGCGCACGACGTGGCGGGAGATGCCCCGCACCGGGGTGACGAGCCGCCCGCTCTCCCAGTCTTCGAGGTGCTGCTCCCACGGGAGATCCGTGAAGGTGGGATGCCCCGGGCGGGTCGTGAGCCGAAACGTCAAGAGCTCACGACCGCACCGCCAGGCCGGTGTCTGGGTCGAAGAAGTAGAGGCGAGACGTGTCGAGGCAGAACTCGACGGTGTCGGCGAGGCGTACGAACGAGCGCGGGCTGAACATCGCGACCCACATGATGTTGGTGGCCCCGTTGCCAGGGGCCGTGCCGCCCTCGGGCTGCATGACCGGGACCGGCGGCGTCTCGACGTCGAAGTGGATGACCTGCTCGGAGCCGAGTGCCTCGATCAGCTCCACGGGCGCCCGCAGCCGGCGGTCGCCGGGGTGCTCGGGCACCTCCTCGGGGTCCTTCACGTCTTCGGGCCGGATGCCCATGATCACCTGGCGGCCACCGAAGCCCTTGATGGCCGGCCGCTGGGCCACGAGCTCGGGGTCGACCACGAGGCGCTGGCCCGACACGGTGATCGAGACGTGGTCGCCGTCGATGTGGACGTCGGCCATCGCCTGGTTCATCGGCGGCGAACCCATGAACCCGGCCACGAACAGGTTGTCGGGCTCGAGGTAGAGCTCACGGGGCGTCGCCACCTGCTGGAGGAGGCCCCGGTTGATGATGGCGACCCGATCGCCCATCGTCATGGCCTCCACCTGGTCGTGGGTGACGTAGAGCGTGGTGACGCCGAGCTCCTTTTGGAGCTTGGCGATCTCGGCCCGCATCTGCACGCGCAGCTTGGCGTCGAGGTTCGACAGCGGCTCGTCCATCAAGAACGCCGACGGCTCGCGCACGATGGCACGACCCATCGCCACCCGCTGGCGCTGGCCGCCCGACAGCGCCTTGGGCTTGCGCTCGAGGTACTCGTCGAGGCCGAGGATGTTCGACGCCTTGCGCACCCGGGAGTCGATCTCGCCCTTGCTCATCTTGCGGAGCTTGAGGCCGAAGGCGATGTTGTCGTAGACCGACATGTGCGGGTACAGCGCGTAGCTCTGGAACACCATGGCGATGTCGCGGTCGCGCGGCGGCTCTTCGTTCACCCGCCGGCCGGCGATGCGCAGCTCGCCGCCACTGATGTCCTCGAGCCCGGCGACCATGCGCAGCGCCGTGGACTTCCCACAGCCCGACGGGCCGACGAGAACGAGGAACTCACCGTCTTGGATGGTGAGGTTCAGGTCGGTGATGGCCTTGTAGCCGTTGTCGTAGACCTTCTCGAGGTGGTCGAGGACGATGTCAGCCATGGGTGTCCCCCGCGTTCGTGGTGCTCATGGAGCGAGCCGCCAGAGTCGGACCGCCGGACCTCCCGGCGGCAAGGTGCACGAGCCGGCGACCACGCTCATGTCGCCGTCACCGTACAAGAGGTGTGCCGAACCACCGTGAAGCAGCGGGCCGGCCGGGAGCTGGACCGGGTCGTGGTCGGCCCGGCTCACCTGGACCAGCACGCGCTCGTCGAGCGACTCCCGCAGGAGCACGAGCACGTCGTCGCCCGCGTGCAGCCAGCGCAGTCCCCCGCGCTGGAGAGCGGGACTTGCCCTGCGGACGGCGACCAGGCGCTGCAGCGCGCCGAACAGCCCGTGGTCCCACCGCCGCTCGTCCCAGGGGAATGGCCGCCGGCCGTCGTCGCTGCTCACGCCTTCCACGCCCACCTCGTCGCCGGCGAACAGCATCGGCACGCCCGGCCAGGCCAGCAGCAGGCCGAAGCCGGCCAGCGCCCGCTCGGCGGACCCGGCGATGGTGCGAAAGCGTGGGGTGTCGTGGGAGTCGAGCAGGGCGAGGCTGGCCGCCAGCGAGCGCCACGGCATGGCCGCCGCGAACGCCTGGAACGTCCGGGCCACGTGACGCCCGCCCATCGGTCGTAGGCCCATCGGCTTGCCCACCCGCAGGCGATCGGTGTCGCCGTCGGCCAGCCAACGCCAGACGGGGTCGGCGAACCCGGCGTAGTACATCGTGCCGTGCCACCCGTCGCCGGCCAGCTCGGCGTGGGCATCGTGGAAGTGCTCGGCAACGAGGTAGGCGTCGGGCCGGACCAGGGCCATCGTGGTCCGCATGGTGCGGGCCACGTCGGCGTTCACGTCGACGTCGCCCAGGCGCCCCGCCATGTTCGCCACGTCGACCCGCCAGCCGTCGAGGCTGAACGGCGGCGACAGGAACCGGGCCACGACGCTGTCGGGGCCGTCGACCAGGCGCCGGCGCAGCTCAGGATGGCGCAGGTCGAACTTCGGCAACGACCGCACCCCGAGCCACGCCTCGTAGTCGTCGGGATGGGCGCGGAACAGGTAGTAGCCCGCCTCCGGCGAGCACGGGTCGGCCTGCGCCGCCTGGAACCACTGGTGCGTGACCCCGCTGTGGTTGACCGTCAGGTCGCCCAGCACGCGGATGCCGCGGCGGTGGGCCGCCGCCACCAGCGACGACAAGGCGTCGTCGCCGCCGAGCAGCGGGTCGACGTGGTCGAAGGTGGCGGCGTCGTAGCGGTGGCTCGACTGCGACGGGAAGAAGGGCGTGAGGTAGAGCAGGTTGGCGCCGAGCCGCTCGACGTGGTCGAGGCGGGCCTCGAGACCGGCGAGGTCGCCGCCGTACACCTGCCTCGACGGGTGGCGAACGGCGACGGGCTCGTCCCACCCCACGACCCGGGCCCACGACGGCCAGTGGCGCTCGGCCCCTGACGAGGCGAAGCGGTCGGGGAACACCTGGTAGGCGACCGAGCCCGCCAGCCAGGCCGGCGGCGGGACGTAGGTGACGAGCCGGAAGTCATCGACGTCGGGGACGTCGTGGTCGAACAGGCCGGCCGCGTTGAGCCAGCGGTACCCGTTCGGGCCACCCGCCACCGCGAAGCGGTAGCGAGAATCGGGGTTCTGGACCCGCAACGAGACCCGCCACCACCGCTCGTGCTCGTCGGCTCGGTCGGCGCGGGCCTCCACGTAGCGCGGCTCACCGTCGAGGACCGTGCGCAGCCACACCCGGTCGGCCCCGGCCGAGTGTGGCACGCGCACCGTGAGCTCGACGTCGTCGCCGAGCGACGGCGCATCCGTGCCGACGTGGCGCTGCGACCCGTCATGGTGTGGGAGGTCGAGGGACAGCTTCGCTAGCCCTTCACGGCACCGGCGGTGAGGCCGGACACGATGTAGCGCTGGCTGAGGAAGAACACGATCACCACCGGGATCGACGCGATGAGCGAGCCGGCCGCGAACGGGCCCCACCGGCTGTCGAAGCCGGCATTGACGTAGGCCGACAGGCCGACGGCCAGCGTGTAGCTCCCCTCGCTCCCCCGGAGCAGGTTCTCGGCCAGCAGCAGCTCGTTCACCGTCGTGATGAACGAGAGCAGGAAGATGACCACGAGGATCGGGACGGCCAGCGGCAGGATCACCTTCACGAAGATCTGCAGGTGGGTCGCCCCGTCGACCTTGGCCGACTCGTCGAGCTCGGCGGGGATGGTGTCGAAGAAGCCCTTGATGAGCCAGGCGTTGATGCCCATGGCGCCGCCGAGGTACACGAGCCCGAGGCCGAGCAGGGTGCCCAGACCCATCGCCGGGAAGGTCTCACCGACCCGCTGGATCAGGATGTAGATGGCCACGACGGCCACCGACGACGGGAACATCTGGATGAGCAGCAGGCCGAGGAGGCCGATCCGGCGGCCCTTGAATCGCAGCCGCGAGAAGGCGAAGGCGGCCAAGGCGGCCAGCATCACGGTGAAGAACCCGACGGCCACCGCCATCACCATCGAGTTGCGGAACCAGGTCCAAAACGGCGGGTGGCCCGGGTCGGACAGCAGCGCCCGGTAATTGTCGAGCGTGAGGTTGTCGGGCACCAGCGACTGCGACGACAGGCTGCCGGTCGGGTCGAAGCTGCCGATGACCACCCAGTACACCGGGAAGAGCGCGAACACGAGGATGAGCCAGACGGCCAGGTGGCGCCATCCAGTCTGGGTGAACCACTGGAAGAGGTTGCGCTTGGTGCCGCTCGGACCCTGGAAGCCACCTCCCGACGACGGGGTGGTCACCGTGGGGCCGGCGACCGTGGTGGTGGGCGTCGCCATCAGCGGACCTCCTCCATCGCCTTGGTGAACCGGAAGCTGAACGCGGTGATCAGCGCCACCACGACGAAGATCACCGAGGAGATGGCGGTGGCCAGGCCGTAGTCGGCACCGGCGCCCCCGAAGGCGATCTTGTTCGCATAGCTGATGAGGATGTCGGTGTCACCGGCGGCGCTACCCGGCTGGGTGGGACCACCATTGGTGAGCAGCCGGATCAGGTTGTAGTTGTTGAAGTTGAAGGCGAACGACGAGATCAGCACCGGTGCGACGGCCACCAGCAGCAGCGGCAGCGTCACCTTGCGGAACGCCTGGAAACCGTTGGCCCCGTCGACGAACGCAGCCTCCCGCAGGTCGCTCGGGATGCCGGTGAGGGCACCGGTCGACACCAGGAACATGTAGCTGAAGCCGAGCCAGGTGTTCACGAGGATCACCGAGAAGCGGGCCCAGGTGCCGTCGTTGAGCCAGTTCTGCTCGAGCGCCGACGGGAGCAGCTCGTTGATGATGCCGAAGGTGGGGTTGAGCATGCCTCGCCACACGAGGATGGTCATGAAGGCCGGCAGGGCGTAGGGGATCACCATCAGCACCCGGTAGACCTTGCGGCCCCGCATGCGCTCGTCGTTGAAGATGATGGCCAGCAGCAGCCCGAGCGCGAACGTGAGGAGCACGCTCATCATCGAGAAGAAGACCGTCCACACGAACGACGTGAGGAAGGGGTCGCGCAGGCGCTCGTCGTTCACCAACCGTCGGTAGTTGTCGATGCCCACGCCCACGGTGAAGCCCGGGCTCAGCGTGGTGCCGTCGTCGGCGGTGAACGTGCCCTCGACCGGCCGGTAGACGGTGCCGTCGACCTGGTCGACGAACACGCCGTCCTCGTACTGCAGGCGTTGGGTCTTCTCGGCGGCGCGGGTGAAGCTCTCCATCACGACGGCGCCGTCTTCGGTGGGCACCGAGAGGGCCAGGACCTCGGCCTGGCGGTCCTGCATCTGCGCGAGGTTGAGCGTGGGGTCACCGTCGTACGACGTGACCCTCGTGCCGTCGCGCACGACGAGGGCGGGGTCGGCCGGCACCAGCTCGCCATCCTCACCGGTGGTGCCGATGAAGAGCTCACCGCTGGTCTCGGACTCGAGAACGAGGTAGAGCCCCTCGTCTCCCTCGGCCACCCACACCTTGTAGCGGTCGGCGCTCTCGCTCGGGGCTTCGAGGGAGTTGGCCTCGATCTGGGCGATCGCCTGGTCCTTGCTGATGATGTGGCCGGTGCCGTAGTTCGTGAACGAGATGAAGATCGTGTAGATCACCGGGAACACGGCGAACACGATCAGGAAGAAGGTGCCGGGGATCAGGTACTTGCCGGGGATCCGCCCCCGGTGGGCGTACACGAGATCGGCCACCACCACCGTGACGATGGCGACGCCCAGCATCAACCAGGCCTTGTCCTGGATCATGCGCGGGACGAAGGCCAGCACGAGCCCGTTGAAGGCGATCAGGAGGATCCACTTCACGTAGAAGCCCGTGCCGTAGGACGGGCGGAGTCGGGGGGCGGCTGCCCCCCGACCCGTGCCAGGCCTGGAGTCGAGCACGGTGGTGCCCGAAGCTTGCTCGGTCTCGCCCGCCATCGGCGTCAGCCTGCTGCGATTGCGGCGCGGATCTCCTCGGCCGTGGCCTTGAACGCCGACTCGGCACCGGCGGCATCTCCAGCAGCCGACACGGCCGTGTAGCCGTTCTGCATCGGCGACCACACCGCCGACATCTCCGGGATGTTCGGAAGCGCCTCGGCGTCGACCGCCGCGGAACCGAAGCCCTGGATGATCGGATCGCTCTTCACCTCGTCGAACACCGACACGTAGGCAGGCGAGCGGGGCTGGGCCTCGTAGAGCGCCTTCATGACCTCAGGGGTGTTGATGTAGTCGGTGAGGAACGTGGCGGCGATGCCGGCGTTCTTGGCGAACGCAGACTGGTAGAAGCCCTGCACGCCGAGGAACGGCTTGGCCGGGTTGCCGGCCAGCGGTGGGATGACCTCGATCGTGTACTGCAGGTCGGGCGCCTTCTCCTCGATCCCCGGGATGGCCCACGGGCCGACGATCATGAAGGGGGCCTTGCCGGTGGCGAACTTCTCGATCATCACGTCGTAGCTCGTGTCGATCGAGAGGATCCCCTTGGAGAACCACTCCTGGAACTTCGCGGAGGCGGCGAGGCCACCGGCCGAGTCGATGCCGACGTCTTCGGGGTTCCAGCCGCCGTTGGCGTCCTTGCCGAAGATGTAGCCGCCGGCCGCGGTGAACAGCGCCTCGTTGTGGTAGGGAGCGCCGCCGTCGGCCTGCTGGGAAGCGATGCCGAGGTCGACCGTACCGGCGTCCTTCAGCTGCATTGCGATCTGCTCGAGCTCCTCGAAGGTGGCCGGAGCGTTCGGGACGAGCGTGGTGTTGCGGAACAGCGCCACGTTCTCGGTCGCATACGGCAGGCCGTAGAGCTTGCCCTCGATCGTGAGGCCCTGGATGGCGTTCTCGAAGTAGTTCGCGGCGTCGGCACCGAGCTCGACCGGCGCGACGATGCCGTTGGCGACGAGCTCGCCGACCCAGTCGTGGGCGCCGGCGAAGATGTCGGGGCCCTCGCCCTTGGGCGCCGCCTGGATGACGGCGTTGCGCATCTGGTCGTTGGCCACCTCGACGATCTCGGCCTTGATGCCGTTGTCGGCGGCGAACTGGTCGACGACGGGCTTCAGCGCGGTGGCGCGGGTCTCGTCGAGCCAGAGCACCAGGTCGGCGTCGCCGCGGGGCGGCGTCAGCGTGGTGTCGGGCGAGGCAGTGGTCTCGGGAGCCGCCGTGGTCTCGGGCGCGGCCGTGGTCTCGGTGGGAGCGGCAGTCGTCGCTGCGCCGCCTTCGTCTTCGTCGTCGTCCCCGCAAGCTGCGAGGACCAGAGCGCTGGCCGCAGTGATGGCCAGCACCGACTTCATCAAGCGCACGTTGTCTTCCCCCTTGTGGTCACGCTGGCGCACAGTGTCGCGCGCCAGGACGCCGAGGCGGTTCGGGGTGCTCGGGTCGCTGCGACCGTAGCAAGTTCCTTGCAGGAATGGAAGTCCCTTGCAGAAAGTGTTTGCAGATCGTAAGTTCGGGACACCTATGCGGATCCGGTTGCAGGACGTCGCGCGTCGAGCGGGGGTCAGCGAAGCCACCGTGAGCCGGGTCGTCAACGAGCGGCCCGGCGTGAACCACGCGACGCGGGCGACGGTGCTGAAGGCGCTCGACGAGCTCGGCTGGCACGGGCCGCGCCGGCGCACGCGCGCCGCTCTCGTCGGCCTGCTGGTGCCCGAGCTCGACAACCCCGTGTTCCCGGCCTTCGCCCAGCTGATCGAGACCCGCCTCTACCACGCCGGCTACACCGCCGTGCTGTGCACGGCCACCCAGGAGGGTGTGCACGAGGGCGTCTACCTGGAGAAGCTCCTCGACCGCGACGTCGCCGGCATCGTGGTGGTGTCGGGCCTCAACGCCGACACCACAGCCGACCACTCCCTCTACCACGACCTGGTCGCCCGCGGCGTGCCGCTGGTGCTGGTGAACGGCGTGGTCCCCGGGCTGGCGGTGCCCTACGTGTCGTGCGACGACCGCCTGGCGTCGGCCCTGGCCGTGCGTCACCTCAGTGCGCTGGGCCACGAGCGCATCGGCTTCGTCACCGGGGCACGCCGCTACTGCGTCGTGCAGCGCAAGCTCGACGGCTTCGAGGCGGAGATGGCCCGCTTCGGCCTCGACCCGTCGCTCGTGGTCGAGACGGTGTTCTCGGTGGAGGGTGGGCACGCCGGCGCCCGCGCGCTCCTGCGCAAGGGCGCCACGGCAATCGTCGCCTCCAGCGACCTGATGGCCCTGGGCGCCGTGCGCGGCTGTCGCGACCACGGCCACGACGTCCCGGCCGCCGTCTCCGTGGTCGGGTTCGACGACACGCCGCTGATGGCGTTCACCGACCCGCCACTCACCACCGTCCGACAGCCGGTGCGGGCGATGAGCGACGCCGCGGTGGAGGCGTTGCTCGACGCGATCGCCGGCCACGGCCACGCCACCGACGAGTACCTCTTCCGGCCCGAGCTGGTGGTGCGCGGCTCCACCGGCCCGGCGCCCGGCCGGCGACCCAACGGCAAGCGGCCCTCCACGGCCACGCGATGAGCGGTCACGCCACGGTCGACGAGGACCTGGCCACCTTCGTCGACGCCCACCCCGAGTACCTCGCCACGAGTGCGATCGACGCGCTGCGGGCGGCCGAGTACAGCCGCCTCGACGCGCACGGCCACGTCTACCTCGACTACACGGGCGGCGGGCTCTATGCCGACAGCCAGCTGCGCCAGCACCTCGCACTGCTGCAGGGTGGCGTGTTCGGCAACCCGCACTCACGCAACCCCACGTCGTCGGCCAGCACACGCCTCGACGAGTCGGCCCGGGCCTTCGTGCTCGAGTACTTCCGCGCCTCTCCCGACGAGTACGCCGTGGTGTTCACCGCCAACGCCAGCGGAGCACTGAAGCTGGTGGGCGAGTCGTACCCGTTTGGGCCCGGTAGCAGATACCTCCTCACCTTCGACAACCACAACTCGGTGAACGGCATCCGAGAGTTCGCCCGCGCCAAGGGCGCCACCGTGACGTACCTCCCCGTGGTGGCACCCGACCTCTGCGTCGACGAGGCGACCCTGGCCGCCGAGCTCGACTGCGCGACGCCGGAGGCGAGGTGCCTGCTCGCCTACCCGGCCCAGTCGAACTTCTCGGGCGTGCAGCACCCGCTCGAATGGATCGCCGCCGCGCAGGCCAAGGGCTGGGACGTCCTGCTCGACGCCGCAGCGTTCGCCCCCACCAACCGGCTCGACCTGAGCGTGTGGAAGCCCGACTTCGTCGACCTGTCGTTCTACAAGATGTTCGGCTACCCCACCGGCGTCGGCGCCCTCGTCGCCCGTCGAGAGGCGCTGGCCCGGCTCCAGCGACCGTGGTTCGCCGGCGGCACCATCGAGATCGCGTCGGTGCAGGGCGACGGTCACTACCTCCACGACGACGAGACGGCCTTCGAAGACGGCACGATCGACTACCTCAACCTTCCCGCAGTGGAGATCGGTCTGCGCCACCTCGACACCGTGGGCATCGAGGTCGTCCACGCCCGCGTCACGGCGCTCACCGGCTGGCTGCTCGAGCAGCTCGTGTCCCTGCGCCACCGAAGCGGCACACCGCTGGTGCGCGTCTACGGCCCGGTCACCACGGGGGGGCGCGGCGCCACCGTGGCCCTCAACCTGTTCGACCCCCTCGGCGCCCTGTTCGACTGGCGGGCGGTGGAGACCGCGGCCAGCGAGGCCGGCATCTCGCTGCGCACCGGCTGCTTCTGCAACCCCGGCGCCGGTGAGGTGGTGAACGGCCTTTCGGCCGACGAGCTGAAGGCCTGGTTCGACGGCAGCCACCGCATGACCTTCGACCAGTTCATCGCCGTGATGGACGGCCGGGCCAACGGCGCCGTGCGGGTGTCGCTCGGCATCGTGTCGACGTTCGCCGACGTCCACCGCTTCGTGCAGTTCGCTGGCACCTTCGTGGACCGCACTGCCCCGTGACGCTCCCCGCCGGCACCGACGACCGCGTGCCCGGCACCTTCTTCCCTGACACGGTGGAAGCGCTCGGCCTCGTTGCCCCGGCGTCCTCCCGGGTGACGTGGCTCCTCGCCGGCTACGGCGGCTCGTGCTGACCCCGCAGGCCGGCATCGAGTGACCGTGGGTCCTCCGGCACCCGCCACGCCTCTGGCGCAAGCTCGGTCGCTCGGTCATGCTGGCGGACGGCGACGGACCGAGCGTCGTCCGCCGACGGAGGTACACCCATGGGACTGCTGCGCCACCACGACGACGACAAGGTGCACTTCCGGATGCAGGAGAAACTCCTCGCCGTCGGTGACGACTACTGGATCGAAGACGACCGCGGGAACCGGGCCTACAAGGTCAACGGCAAGGCCGCCCGCTTCCGGGACACCTGGGTCCTCGAGGATCCGAACGGGCGGGAGGTCGCCGAGATCAAAGAGAAGAAGCTGTCGGTCCGCGACACCATCGTCATCCACTGCGGCGGCCGCGACGCCGAGGTCAAGAAGGCGATGCTGGGCATCCGCGATCGCTTCCACGTGGAGATCCCTGGCGGCGACGACCTGAAGGTCCACGGGAACATCGTCGACCACGAGTACGAGATCGAGCGCGACGGCCACAAGATCGCCGAGATCTCGAAGCGGTGGTTCCACGCCCGCGACACCTACGGCGTGGAGATCGAGCAGGGCAGCGACATCCCGCTGCTGCTCGCTGTAACCGTCGCGGTGGACGCGCTCGCCCACGACCACGGCTGAGGGACATCACGGGGCGCCCTCGGCAGGAGTCGAACCTGCGACCCGCGGATTAGAAGTCCGCCGCTCTGTCCGGCTGAGCTACGAGGGCTGGCCGGGCGATCGTACCGACGGCGGAGGCTGGTCGACCCGGTCCCGACGACGCCTCGAGCACCCCGCCGGCGGTGAGCGGCGCGACTACGGTCGGCTCGATGGAGCTCTCGACGGTGGCACTCGAGGTCGAAGGGCCGGTCGGCACGCTCACGCTGCAGCGCCCCGATCGCCTGAACGCCATGAGCCGCGTGCTGCTCGGCGAGCTGATCGATGCCGCCCGCTGGTTCGACGACCAGTCCGAGGTGAAGGTGGTCGTCGTCAGGGGCGCCGGGCGGGCGTTCTGCGCCGGGTTCGACCTCAACGACTTCGCCACCGCCGACCAGTCGATGAGCCCTCGTGACGGCGCCGACCTCGGCCGGCGCACGGCCGAGGCGGTCACGAACATGCGGGCCCTCACCGTCGCTGCCGTCCACGGCCGCTGCGTCGGGGGCGGGCTGGTGCTGGCGGCCGCGTGCGACCTGCGGCTGGCGGCCGACGATGCCGTGTTCTCGATTCCCGAGGTCGACCTCGGCATCCCGCTGGCCTGGGGTGGCATCCCCCGCCTCGTGCGAGAGATCGGCCCCGCGCTCACCAAGGAGCTCGTGCTCACCTGCCGCGAGTTCGACGCCGCCGAGGCCCACGCGCTGCGCTTCCTCAACCGCGTCGTGCCGGCCGCCGAGCTCGATGCTGCGGCCCGGTCGTTGGCAGAGGAGCTCGCCACCAAGTCGGCGCTCGCCCTCACCGTCACCAAGCGGCACGTGAACGCGGTGGCCGAGCAGATGGGCTCCACGGCGCAGGCCGGCCTCGACGGCGACCTGCTCGTGTCGGCCATGCACGACGCCGAGTCGCGCGCCGCCGGGCGCGCCTACTTGGAGGGGCGCTCGAAGCGATGAGACGCCTCGTCGGGTTCGCCCTGCTGCTGGCGTCGCTCCTCGGCCTCGTGCCGTCGGCAGCCGCCGAACCCGTGGGGATGCCGGCGCTGGCCGTCGACCTCGGCGACGTCGAGCAGGTGGTGCTGGTGCGAGGCCGTTCGTGGGCGTCGAGCTACGCCACGCTGGAGGCCTACGAGCGCACGGGCGACACCTGGACCCGCGTGCTCGGCCCGGTGACCGCACGCATCGGGCGGCGCGGGTTCTCGCTCGACCGCAACGAGGGCGATGGCACGTCGCCGGCCGGGGTGTTCACGCTCACCGAGGCGTTCGGCGTGTTCGCCGACCCCGGCTCGGGTCTCCCCTACCGCCAGGCCGGCATGCACGACTGGTGGGTGTCCGACTCGGCGTCGCCGCTCTACAACACGTGGCAGGTCGGCCCGTCGGCGGGGCGGTGGAACCCGAACAAGGGCGAGCGCCTCGCCTTCCACGCGCCCACGCAATACGGCCACGCGGTGGTCATCGACTACAACCGCTCGCCGGTGGTGCCCGGCAAGGGCAGCGCGATGTTCCTGCACATCGTGGGCCGCAAGGCCACGTCGGGCTGTGTGGCGGTGCCCAAGCGCACCGTCGTGTCGCTGCTGCGCTGGCTCGACCCGGCCCGCCGGCCGGTGATCGCCATGGGCCCCGACGCCTGGCTGCAGGGCACCTGACCTACCGCAGCGCCACCTCGCAGAGCGTCTCGTAACAGGCGCCAGCCGGTGACAGCTGGCTGCGCACCAGCGCCACCGACCGCACCGGCCACCGCGCCGACACGACAGCGTCGGTGAGGCCGCAAGCGGCGGCGCCCTTCAGCCGAGCCAACGTGAGGTGGCCATGGAACGGGCGGGGGTCGGGTGGCTCGCCGACGCCCGCCGTACACCGGCGCACGTGCTCGGCCACGACGTCGAGCCCGGCCACCGGCAGCATGAAGACCCCGTGCCCGAGCCGGCCCGGACGCGGGCCGAGCACCGCCTCCGCAGCCACGGCCTCGAGTGTTCCGAGCGCCGCCGTGACGTCGTCGACGTCGGCCGTGCCGAGGAACCGCAAGGTCACGTGCCACTGGTCCGGGGTCGTCCACCGCACGCCTGGCCGCTCCTCGCGTGGCAACCCGGCGAGCTGCGCGACGACATCGTCCGGCGGCCAGACGGCGACGAACAGGCGGCCGGCCGTCACGAGCCGAGCAGGTGACGGCGCAGCAGGTCGAGCGCGCTGATCACGCTGAGCTGGCGCATCTGGTCGCGCTGGCCGGGCAAGTGCAAGCGGCGGGTCGCGACGTCGTCGCCGATCGCCAGGCCCACCACGAGCGTCCCGACGGGCTGGCCGTCCTGCTCGGCCGGCCCGGCCACGCCGGTGAGGGCGAGGCCGACGTCGGCGCCGAGCGCCCGCTGAGCGCCAACCGCCATCGCCGCGGCCGCGTCCTCCGACACCACCGGGCCCGCACCCACGCCGAGGAGCGACTGCTTCACCTCGGTGGCGTACGACACGATCGAGCCCCGGAGCACGTCGCTGGCCCCGGGCACCCCGCTGAGGCGGGCGGCGACGAGACCCCCGGTGACGCTCTCGGCCAGCCCGAGGGTGAGGCCTCGCTCGCGCAGCAGCTGCAGCACCACCGACTCCATCGTGTCGCCGTCGACACCGAACACGATGTCGCCGACGACGGCCCGCACCTCGGCGTCCCAGCGGTCGAGGAGCGCCCGTGCGGCGGAGGCATCGGCGGCCTTGGCGGTGAGGCGGACCTTGATGCCCTCCCAACCGCTGGCCAGGAAGGCCAGCGTCGGGGTGCCGGCCTCCTCGAGACGGGCGATGACACCGTCGAGGCGCTCGTTGAGACCGCTCTCGCTCTCGCCCCAGGTGCGCAGCACGCGGCTGGCGATCACGGCCGTCTCGCCCGAGCGAGCCAGGAGGTCGGGGAGCACGGCCCGCTCGACCATGTCGGTCATCTCGACGGGCACGCCGGGCACGGCGTAGACGACCTGGTCGCCGATCGGGCACACCAGACCGGGGGCCGTGCCCCGCGTCTGCGGGATGACCGTGGCTCCGACCGGCACCATCGCCTGGCGTAGGTTGTTCTCGGGCATCACCCGGTTGCGGGCGGCGAAGAGGTCGCGGATCACCTGGGCGACGTGCTCGTCGAGCACGAGCGGGACGCCCATCACCTCGGCGATGGCCTCGCGCGTGAGGTCGTCGTGGGTGGGACCGAGACCACCGCACACGATGACGGCGTCGGCCCGCTCGAGCAGCCGGCGCAGTGCGGCGGCAACGCGCGGCTGGTTGTCGCCCACCTTCACCTGCTCCATCGAGTCGATCCCGTGGGCGGCCAGCCGCTCACCGATCCAGGCCGAGTTGGTGTCGACGATCTGGCCGAGCAGCAGCTCGGTGCCGACCGCCAGCACGTCGCAGCGCATCAGGCGTCAGGCGGTCGCTGGGAGTCGCGGGTGCGGCGGGCCGCCGCCAGGTACTGGTAGCCGGTGACGACCGTGAGCACGACGGCGATCCACAGGAGCGTGCCGGCGATCCAGGAGTGGTCGACGGTGGGCGGGAGCAGGGCGAAGCCGACGGCCAGCTGCTGCACGACGGTCTTCCACTTGGCCAGCTTCTTGGCCGGCACCGTCACGCCCTGGGTCCCGGCGACGGCGCGGTACACGCTGATCAGGATTTCGCGGGCGGCGATGATCAGCACCGGCACGATCCAGAACTTGTCGGTGGCCACCAGCATGAACAGCGCGCCGAGGACCAGCACCTTGTCGGCCAGCGGGTCGAGGAAGGCGCCCGAGCGGGTGGTGCCGTGGCGGCGGGCCAGCCAGCCGTCGACGAAGTCGGACGAGCAGAGGGCGATCCACAGCAGCGACGCCGGCCACGACCCGCCGACGTCGGGGATCATGGCGAACAGCACCGGCGCCAGCATGATGCGCAGCACCGTGATGGCGTTGGCCCACGTGGCGATGGCGTCGGGGTTGTGGCCGATGGGGCGCAGGTCGGTCATGCCGGCACCCCCAGCGGCAGTGCCGCCACCAGGTCGGGCCCGAGCGCGTCGACCACCGTCACGGTCACGACGGTACCCACCGCGAGGTGCTCGGGCACGTTGACGATCCCGTCGATCTCGGGTGCCTCCCGGTGGGTGCGCCCCACCCCCGGCGCGTCGACCAGCACCTCCACGTCGCGTCCGATGAGGTCGTCACGCCGGGCCGCGGTGATGGCGTCTTGGCGCTCCCGCAGCTCGGCGAGTCGCTCGGCGACCAGCCCGGGCGCGACGGCGCCGTCGAGGGTGGCGGCAAAGGTCCCGTCCTCCTCGCTGTAGGCGAAGAACCCGCACCAGTCGAGCCGGGCCTCCTCCACGAACTCGAGCAGCTGGTCGTGGTCGTCCTCGGTCTCTCCGGGGTAGCCGACGATGAAGTTCGACCGGAACGCCGCCTCGGGCGCCAGGCGCCGGATGCCCTCCATCCGGCGCAGGAAGCGCTCCCCGTCACCCCAGCGTCGCATCCGCCGCAGCAGCGGCTTCGACACGTGCTGCAGCGACAGGTCGAAGTAGGGGACGCCCGTGGCGACGATGGCCTCGACCAGCTCGTCGGTGAGGTCGCTCGGGTAGAGGTACAGCAGGCGGGTGCGGGTGACCCGCTCGGCTACGGCCTGCACGAGCGGCACGATGGACCCGGCTCCGAGCGACCGGTCGTCCTTGCCGTAGCTGGCCAGGTCCTGGGCGACGAGCACCACCTCCTGCACCCCGAGCCCGTCGACCTCGTCGAGGATCGACGCCGGCGTGCGGCTGCGCTGGGGACCGCGGAAGCTCGGGATGGCGCAGAACCCGCACGTGCGGTCGCAGCCCTCGGCGATCTTCACGTAGGCCCACGGCACCGACGAGCGCGGCCTCGGCAGGTTGAGCAGGTCGAGTGCCGGCACCGCCGGCTCGTCCTTGCGGCGCAGCGTGACCGGCACACCGAAGCCGCTCACTTGGTCGGCCTCGGGGAGCGCCGAGGCCAGCTCGCTGCCGTAGCGCTCGGCGAGGCAGCCGGTGACCACGAGCCTCGACCCGGCCCGGCGGGCGGCGTCGAGCGCCAGGATGGTGTCGATCGACTCCTGGCGGGCGTCCTCGACGAAGGCACAGGTGTTCACGACCACGAGGTCGGCCTCGGCGGCCGACGCGGCGGCCACCATGCCGTCGGCCAGCAGGGTGCCCACGAGCTTGTCGCTGTCGACCTGGTTCTTCGGGCAGCCGAGCGTCTCGATGTAGAAGCGCTCGGGCACGGTCGGGCAGGTTACCGGCCGCTCCGGGCACGGCCCGGGCGGATGCCGCTCGTCAGTCGCCCTGCTCGGCCCGCAGCAGCAGCTCGAGCTCCTCGACGGTCATGAGGACGGCCCGGGCCTTCGACCCCTCGCTCGGGCCGACGACACCACGCTGCTCGAGGAGGTCCATCAGGCGACCGGCCCTCGCGAAGCCGACCTTCAGCTTGCGCTGGAGCATGGACGTGGAGCCGAGCTGGCTGCGGACCACCAGCTCCATGGCCTGGCGCACCAGCACCTCGTCGTCGGCGTCGTCGCCGGAGGGCCCCGCCGTGATGCCGCCCGCCTCGCGCTCGTCGTGGCCCTCGACCCCGGACACGTAGGTGACCTCGGGCGCCTGGCGGCGCCAGTGGGCCACCACCTTGCGGACCTCCTCCTCGCTGACCCAGGCCCCCTGGATGCGCTGGGGGTGGTTCGACGTGGAGCCGAGGAGCAGGAGGTCGCCCTTGCCGACGAGGCGCTCGGCACCGGGCTGGTCGAGGATGACGCGGCTGTCGGTCTGGCTCGACACGGCGAAGGCCATGCGGGCCGGGATGTTGGCCTTGATGACGCCGGTGATGACGTTCACCGACGGCCGCTGGGTGGCGACGATGAGGTGGATGCCCACGGCCCGGGCCTTCTGGGCGATGCGGGTGATGCTGTCCTCCACGTCACGGGCGGCCACCATCATGAGGTCGTTCAGCTCGTCGACCACCACGACGATGAACGGCAGCCGTTCGTAGGTGGTCTCGCGGCCCGGCTCGGGCCGGAGCTCGCCACGGTCGAAGGCCGCGTTGTAGCCGGTGATGTCGCGGAACCCGACCTCCGAGAGCACGTCGTAGCGGCGCTCCATCTCCTTGACGGCCCAGGCGAGGGCGTTGGCGGCCTTCTTCGGGTTGGTGACCGGCTGCGTCAGCAGGTGGGGCAGGCGGTTGTACTGGCCCATCTCGACCTGCTTCGGGTCGATGAGGATGAGGCGCACCTGGTCGGGGGTGGTGCGCGTGAGCAGTGACGTGATGATGCAGTTGATGCCGCTCGACTTGCCGGCACCGGTGGCGCCGGCGATGAGCAGGTGCGGGGTGGTGGCCAGGTTCATGAACACGCCGCGGCCGGCGATGTCCTTGCCGATGGCCACCTCGAGCGGGTGGGTGGCCGCCTTGGCTTCGGGGGCCGTGAGGATGTCGCCGAGCGCCACCAGCTGGCGCTCGTGGTTGGGCACCTCGACGCCGATGGCCGAGCGACCGGGGATCGGGGCGAGGATGCGCACGTCGGTGGCCGCGAGCGCGTAGGCGATGTCGCGGTGGAGGCTCGTGACGCGGGCCACCTTCACGCCGGGGCCGAGCTCGAGCTCGTAGCGGGTGACCGTGGGCCCCACCGTCATCCCGACGAGCCGGGTCTCGACGCCGTGGCTGGCCAGCGCCCGCTCGAGGTCGTGGCCACGCCGGGTGATCGCCTCGTGGTCGATCTCCTGGCTCGGTGTGCGGTGCAGCAGCGAAAGCGACGGGAGGCGCCAGGAGCCCTTCTCGGCACCCGGCCCGAGGTCGATCGCCAGCTGCTCGCCCGGACCGGCCGGCTCGACCTTGGCCTTCGCGCGCTTGGGCTTGGTGGCCGGGGCCGGTGTGGCGTCGGGCTCGGCGGCGGCGTCGTAGAGGACGGGCTTCGGCGGCAGCGGCGCCTCGGCCACCGTGGCGGGCTCGTCCCGGCGCTCGGAGCTGAGGGTGGTGAGCGAGCCGAGGCCACGGCGGGCGGCCCCGATCACCGGCCGGCCGGCGGCGCTGACGCCCTTGGCGGTGCGGTGGGCGACCCCGCGAAGCGAGGCACGGGTGACCACGAGCAGCCCGGCCACCAAGACGCCGCCCAACACCACGGCGGCGCCGGCGGTGCCGACGACGGCGCGCAGCGGCTGGGCGACGACAGCACCGACCCAGCCACCGGCCTCGGTGACCTCCTCGGCCCGGCCGGGCACCTCGTCGGGACCCCAGGCCAGGTGGCACAGGCCCAGGACGGCCACGGCTGCCGCCGTGGTGCCGAGAGCGAGGCGGGCCCGCTCGTCGGAGCGCCGGTCGACCACGAGCGCCACGCCGACGATCACGAGCAGCGGCGGGACGGCGAAGCGACCGAGCCCGAGGAACGAGCCGAGCGCCTCGTCGACCCAGCGGCCGACCGGCCCCGCCACGTCGCCGTAGACGGCCAGACCGGTGAGCACGGCCAGCACGAGCAGGCCCAGGCCGACGAGGTCGTCTTCGTGGCCCTCGAGGGCGCGGCGCCACCCCGGTGTGGGCGGTGGCGGCGGTGCCTTGCGGGGGGCGCGAGGAGCCGGCGCGGCAGGAGTGCGACTCGCCATCGGGGAGATCGTACCGAGGGGCCGCGCGCTTGTTCGGGGATCGCTCAGCCGGAGGGCGTCGCCGACAGGACCCGGCCGTCGGTGGAGAAGGTCACCTGGAGCACCCCACCGCGGGGCGACTGGGAGCGCAGTGCCCACACCAGCCCCTGGTCGGGCACGTCGAGCAGGGCCACGCTGGTCACGACCGCGCCGGGGAACTGGCGCTGCACCTGCAGCACGAGGTCGTCGGCGAGCGCGAGGTCGACCCCCTCCACCGAGAAGGGCTCGCCGGCGGCGTCGGAGAACGCCGGCGGCGGTTCGAGGCCACCTTCGGACCGGTAGAACCAGGGGGCCTCCTGGCCCTCCTCGATGGCCACGAACAGATTGACCCCTTCGGGAATGGCGTTGATCTCGGTGTACTCCTGGGGTCCGCCGAGTCGCTGTTCGAGCGCTGCCACCGCAGCCGGGATCTCGTCGGCCTGCAGGGGGGTGGTGGTCTGCACCTCCGCCGAGGCGGTGGCCGGCGTCGTGTCACCTCCGTCCGGCGCGCCCGCGTCACCGCCGTCGTCGCCGCTGCTGCAGGCGGCCACGGCGAGGCAGGTCGCCGCCAAGAGGAGCCACCTCGCCGGCACGGCAGCGACGCGCGTCGTCGACCTGCTCACGGCGAGGCGACCGGGCCGAGGGGTTGCGTTGAGGGTCGACGGCCGGCAGCCGTGCGCGGCGACAGGCCCTCGGCCGCCTTGGGTGCGGCGCCGAGGGCGGCCGCGTAGGCGAGCGTCTCGCCCCAGATCACGATGCCGGGCACCCCGGTCTCGGGGAGCTGCGTCATCGAGCGGAGGTAGCGGCCGTACGCCTCGCCCTCCGTGCGCACCCGCAGACCCTTCTTCGTGAGGCCGACGCCGTTGCAGGCCGCTGCGACGAGCGCGACCCACGGCCCGAAGGTGGCGAGGAGGATCGCCAGCGTCGGCGCGGAGGTTGCGTCGGAGGTCATCGCCGCCAGCGTGCCGACGAGGATGGTCAGGACGAAGAACCCGGCCCGCCCCAGGGCGAACGAGATCAGGCCCTGGTGGCGGGCCTCCGCCAGCAAGGCCCGGCGGAAGCGACGCACCATCGGCTTGGTCTCCTTCTGCCACAGCGGCGGCCCGTGGAGCTCGAGCGGCGTGCCAGGAGGCGGCATCCCGGCCTCGGCCCGGAGCCCTTCGGAGAGGATGCGGTCGGAGCCCTGCAGGTCGTGCGGTGCGCCCTCGAACCGGAGGATGAACTGCTCGGAGGTGATGCCGTCGACCGCGAAGTGGCCTCGGGCGGCCAGGTCGAGGATGGAGGCGGCCACGAGCGAGCGCTCACCCCGGCCGGCTCCCCCGACGGCGAGACCGACGAGCGATGGTCGGAGCCCGGCCGGGGGCTCGGCGCGCTCGCCCAGCGCCTGCGCCTTGTGGAAGGCCCGCTGCAGCAGCTTGCGCACAAGACCGAACAGGTAGAGCCCGAGCCCGAGCACGACGACGACGGTCAGCAGGATGGTGGCGACCAACTGGAACGTTCGCTGGCCGCCGGCGAGCACGTCGACCGGCCGGGCGGCCTCCAGTCGCCCGGCCTCACCGGCCCAGACGGCTGCCATCGAGCCGGCCTCCTCCGGCACGCGGGGCACGAGCACGGCGGGCACCTCGACCGCGGCATCGGTGTCGTCCCACGGATCCATGCGGCCGCTCAGCCGCACCGCGCGACCGTCGATGACGACGTCCTGGTCGGCCAGGCTCGTCGTGGCTCGCCGGGCCGGCGGACCCTCGGGCAGGTACAGCACGCCCTGCACGTCGATCGGGTCGCCCAGGCCGACCTGGGAGATCTGTGACCGCGTGAGCGACCACGGCACGAGTGCCCCATCGGCGAAGCGGCGCGTCTGGCCCCGGACGTCCCACTCCATGACGACCTCGCGACCCGGGACGAACGCGCTGATGGCCACGAACGTGTCGACCGGCTCGCCGTTCACCGTGGCCGCCGTGACACCCTCGGGAACGAACACGACGAAGTCGCCGACCGGGTCGAAGAACGTGTAGGTGATGCGCTGCGTCACCGTGCCGTCGCCCAGCAGCGTGGCTTCCACGAGCACGGACGTGATCTCGTCGTTCGCGTCGGGCGGGCCGCTCAGGCGCTGCCAGGCGTCGACGGTCAGGAAGATCATCACCGCGGCCAGGAGCACGGTGAGCACGAGCCCGACCGCCTTGACGATCATCCCTGGAGCTCCCGCAGGTCACCGGCGCCGGTGAAGACGCCGGTGGCGGCAGGGCCGTCGACGCGCACGACGGTGACGATCCAGAGGAAGCCGCCGGGGGTGTCGATGCCGACCTGGTCGGCAACCGTGGTGCGCCCGACGTAGGTGGCCATGAAGTCGTAGGCGCGCTGTGCACCGGCGGTGTCGACCTCCTCGGGGCCGAACGGCTGGAGGCCGCGGCCGGGCACGGTCGACTCCAGAGGTCCGTCGAGGGCCTCTGCCGTCCAGCGGTAGTCCACCGCGCCGTCGCCCGCCTGCACCGACAGCTCGACGCCCGAGGGCACGACCCGCACCGACCAGAACTGCGTGCCGGGACCGTGCGCGGCCACGGTGGCGAAGAGCGCGGCACCGATCTGGTCGACCGGCATGTCGGGCTCGGGCGGCTCGGGCACGGTCGGTGCCGTGGACGGCGCCACGGTGGACGGGACCTCGGTGGTCGGGACCGTCACCCCGGGCGACAGCGTGATGCCGGGCGCAATGGTCTCGCCGGGTGGCGCCACGGTACCCGGCGCCGAGGAAGGGTCGGCGTCGGGGAGCGGCACCGTCGGCACCGCGCAGCCGGCCAGCACGACGGCCAGTACCGCCACCGCCTGCCCACGAACGCCCATGGCGGCCCATCCTGGTCGACCCATCGGTGCCCGGTGAGGTACTCCCGGCCGTCGGCTCAGGCCTCCATCACCACCGGCACGATCATGGGGCGCCGCTTGGTGCGCTCGTTGACGAAGCGCCCGACCGCCTGTCGCACGGCCCGCTCGAGGCCCTCGACGTCCTTGATGCCGCTGGCGAAGGCCTTGTGCACAGCGTCCTCGACCCGCTGGCAGGCCTCGTCGAGCAGGTCCTCGGCCTCGGGCGCGTACACCCAGCCACGAGTGATCACCTCGGGGCCGGTGATCACCTCGCCGCTTGCGATGTCGACGGCGACGACCACGACCACGACACCCTCCGATGCCAGTACGCGGCGATCGCGCAGGACGCCGTGGCCCACGTCACCCACGATGCCGTCGACATAGAGGTAGCCGGCCGGCACCCGACCGGTGAGCTCGGCGCCGTCGTCGCCGAGCGTCACGACGTCGCCGTCTTCGCACAGCAGGATCTGGCGCTCGGGCAGGCCCATCGTGCGGGCCAGCTTGGCGTGGGCCACGAGGTGCCGGTACTCGCCGTGCACCGGGATGAACCACTCCGGCCGGGCGATCGCAAGGAGGGTCTTCAGCTCGTCGGCCTGGGCGTGGCCGGTGGCGTGCACGTCGGCGACGCCGCTGTGCACCACTTCGGCCCCGAGTCGCAACAACCCGTCGATCACCCGGTTGACATTGAACTCGTTGCCGGGGATGGCGTGGCTCGACAGGATCACCGTGTCGTGCTCGCCGACCTTCAGGAAGCGGTTCTCACCCTGCGCCAGGAGCGACAGGGCCGACATCGGCTCGCCCTGCGACCCGGTGGAGATCACGCACACCTTCTCGGGCGGGAGATCGGCCATCTCCTCGATGTCGACGAGGCTGGCGTCGGGCACTTGCAGGATGCCGAGGTCACGCGCCAGCCGCACGTTCTTCTTCATCGACATGCCGAGCGTCGCGACCTTGCGGCCGTTGGCGACCGCCGCCTCCATGATCTGCTGGATGCGGTGGATGTGGCTGGCGAAGCTGGCGGTGATGATGCGGCGGTCGCGGTGCTGGGCGAAGAGCGCGTGCAGCACCGCACCCACCGAGCGTTCCGACGGGGCGTAGCCGGCCTCCTCGGCGTTCGTGCTGTCGCCCATCAGGAGCCGGATGCCCTCGCTGCTGGCGATGGCGCCGATGCGGGCCAGGTCGGTCCGGCGCCCGTCGACCGGCGTGAGGTCGAGCTTCCAGTCACCGGAGTGCAGCACGACGCCCTGCGGTGTGTGGATGGCCGTCGCGAACGCGTGCGGCACCGAGTGGGTGACGGGGATGAACTCGACGTCGAAGGGACCGATCCGGCGCCGCTCGCCGTCGGCGACCGCGATCAGGTCGGTGTGGCCGAGGAGCCCGGCCTCGTCGATGCGATTGGCTGCGATGCCGAGTGTCAGCGGCGAGCCGAAGATCGGGAACGAGGCGTCACGCAGCAGGAACGACAGCCCCCCGACGTGGTCTTCGTGGCCGTGGGTGGCGACGCAGCCCTCGATGCGGTCGACGTTGTCGCGCAGGTAGGTGAAGTCCGGCAGCACGAGGTCGATGCCGTGCATGTCGGCGTCGGGGAACATGAGCCCACAGTCGATGAGAAGGAGGCGGTCGTCCTGCTCGACCACCATGCAGTTGCGCCCGATCTCCCCCAGGCCGCCGAGGAACGTGATGCGAACCGGCTCGGCCATCAGCGGGTGCCAGCGGCAGCGGTCTCGCGGGCCCGCTCGAGGTTGGCCCACACCTCACGCGCCCGCCCTTCCAGCCAGGCAGGTGCCGGGCCCATCGGCAAGCGCGCCTCGCCCACCGGGTGGCCGAGCGTGCGCAGCATGGCCTTGGTCGGCAGTGGGTTGGGCGCCTCGTCGCCCGTCTCGAAGGCGAAGCTCTCGAGCAGCCGGGCATTGACCAGGCGTGCTCCCTCCACGTCACCCTTGGCCCAGAGACCGAACAGCTCGCGGTGGTCGGGCGCCGTCCACGCGGTGGCGACACCGATGACACCCACCGCACCGACGGCCAGCAGCGGCAGCGTGAGCGAGTCGTCGCCGCTGTAGACCTCGAAGTCGCGCGGGGCTTGGGCGACGACCGACGCCGTCGCACCCGGGTTGCCGGCGGCGTCTTTCAGGCCGACCACGTTGGGCACCTCGTGCGCCATCCGCAGCAACGTGGCCGTGGCGATCTTGCGGCCGGTGCGCACCGGGATGTCGTAGATCACCACGGGCAGCGGCGTGGCAGCGGCCACGGCTCGGAAGTGGGCCTCGATGCCGGCCTGCGACGGCCGGTTGTAGTAGGGCGTGACGGCGAGGATGCCGGCGACGCCGAGTGTGCTCGCCTGGGCCGTGAGCCCCTCAGAGTGCGCCGTCTCGTTCGTGGTGGTGCCCGCGATCACCGGGATGGTGACCGCCTCCACGACGGCGGCGATCAGGTCGAGCCGCTCACGGTCGGACAGCACCGGCGCCTCGCCGGTGGTGCCGGCCACCACGAGGCCCTCGTTCCCCTCGGCCTGGAGGAAGCGAGCGAGGGTGCGAGCGGCGTCGAGGTCGAGCGCGCCGGACTCGTCGAACGGGGTCACCATCGCGGTGACGACGCTGCCGAAGCGGGCCATCGTCAATAGCTCCCTTCCTTGGACCGATCGATGCCGAGCGTGAGGATCAGGTCTTCGTGCAGCTCCATCCAGACGTCGTGGTAGCTGCCGCACATCACGCCGGTGAAGAGGTTGCGCTCGCCGAGGTCGACCCGCTCCGCCACGTGCTTGAGCCGGGGCGCGTAGGGACCGAGCCGCTCGAGGACCGCCCCCATGGCATGGCAGAGCGGCTGGACGCGAGCGTCGACGAGCAGGAGCCGGTCGACCACCTTGCGGTCGTAGGAGGTGTCGCTGTGGTCGTTGGGTGAGCCGTCACGCAGCTGCCACTCCCCGCACAGCTCCTTGAACTCCTCGTTCAGCTTGAGGAACGGCCCGTACTGCTCCGAGAGCGCCTCGCGCACGCCAGGATGGTGGACATCGACGGCCAGCGCATGGGCGTGCGCCTCGCGACCATTCGGCGTGAGCTGCCACAGCGACCGCGCCTCGCGAAACGCCGCCAGCTCGTCGTGCTGCAGCCTTGCCAGCTCGCCCTCGACGTCCTCGAAGGGCAGTCCCGACAGCTCGGAGAGCACGTCGACTTTGGCGAAGCCCTTCACCCGCAGCGCGTGCAGCACCCGGAAGCGAGGGTCGGAGTGCGTGGGGGCCACCGGCGCAATCTACTCCCTGGGGCCGGCACGACCCGGGCCCACCGCACCTACAGGAGCAAGAGGAAGTGTCGAGCGTAGGGGTCGTCGACGCGGGCCGCTGCCGTCCATCCCTGGCATGTCCCCTCACCCGTCGAGATGATGCCGACGAGGACCTCGCGGCCCTTCACCCGGTGGACGACGGGGCCACCGGAGTCGCCGAAGCAGGGCCCGGAGTAGTTGAAGCTGCGGGTGCGCCGGATGGTGAGGGTGGTCGGTGCCAGCGCCCGGTAGGCGCCACCGCCCACCTTGCGCGTCGGCGTCCAACCGGGCACCACCACGTCGTCGGCCGACGGCGAGAAGCTCGACCCGTAGCCCACCGTGAGGAAGGTCGACGCGCGCAGGCGGCCTCGGCGGCGCAGCCCGTCGAGGTAGCCGACGTCGGCCAGGGGCAGCGGCTGCACGTCGAGCACCGGCGCCGCCAGCCGCACGAGGCCGAGGTCGCCGTCGGGCGCGCCAGCCTCCTGGTAGCGGTCCCAGGCCGCGAGCGTGCCGACGAGCGGTCGGGTAGACGAATCCGTCGCCTCGAGGCGCGAGCCGACGAGCACGTCGAAGGCGCCATGGACACCGAGGTCGGCCGCGAACGACACCCCCACGGTGCGCACGCCGTAGTCGGTCGGGATGCCGGCGGCGCAGTGACCGGCAGTAGCGACTCGCTCGGCGGTGATGAGCACCCCCGAGCAGACCTGCAGCCATTCGGTGACCACCTCGGCGTCGGCCTCGACCGGCCCCACCGTCCCGTCCGGGCGCGGCCCGGAACCGACGAGCAGTGCCGCCGTGTAGCCGTGGACAGAACCGGTCTCCAGACCGTTCGTGATGGCGCCGGCCGCCGACACCGGCAACCCGAGGAAGGCCAGCACGGCACCGATGGCGACCGACATCCACCTCCGCGTGCTCACCTCACGCTCCTTCACGCCCTGCACGCTACGCGGCACGGGAAGATCACCGCAGCCCGCGGCACGGGCGAGGTCCTGTCTCCGGCTTGCTAGACAGTCGGCGTGCGGAGCCGCGTGGTGCTCGGGATCGTGGCCGCAGTGGTCGTCGCTGCGGTCTCGTGCTCCGACGGGGGCGACGAAGCCACGACGAGCACCACCGCAGCCGTGCCGGACCCCACGACCGCCGCGCCCACCTCGACCACGTCGACCACCACACCGGCCCGGCCCGGGCTCGTCGGCGAGGTCGGCGACGACGGCCGTCTCACCCTCACCGTCGGCGACGAGGTCATCCTGGCCAGCGTCGACGAGTCGGCCCGCAGCTCGACGGTGAGCTGGCGGGAGGCCCCCTACACCGTCGAGTCCAAGCAGGCGGTCTACCTCGGCCACGAGCTCCTCAGCACCCCGTCCGACGACGAGCTGCCCTGGTCGAGCGGTGGCGACATCCAGCTCGAGCAGGTGAGCGACCGGGTCGTGCGGGTCACTGCGCGCGGACCCAGCGCCGCCACCCAGGTGGCCCAGAGCTTCGCCTGCCGGCCCGACGAGCGCTTCTACGGGTTCGGGGCGCAGACGTGGGCGACCCAGCACCGGGGCCAGACCATCCCCATCTGGGTCGTCGAGCAGGGGCTCGGCAAGGTGACCCCAGAGACGCCCGAGCCGGCACCCAGCCTGCTCGGCGAGCCGTACGACAGCTACATCCCGATCCCTTGGTTCTGGAGCTCGGTGGGGTACGGCATCTCGCTCGACACCACCACCTTCGGCACCTTCGAGCTGTGCACCGACGATCATCCCGACTCCTGGCGGGTCGAGACCTGGTCGGACGAGCTGTCGTTCCACGTGTTCGTGGGCGACACCCCGCTCGAGCTCATCGAGGCCTACACCGACGTCGTCGGGCGACCGAGCCGGCTCCCGCCACCCTGGTTCTTCGCCCCGATGAACGACGCCGTCCGAGGCCAGGACAACGTGGCCCGCGTGGCGCAGCTCCTGCGTGACAACGACATCCCGTCGTCGGTGATCTGGACCGAGGACTGGATCGGCATCGGTTCGTTCAGCACCGGCTTCCGCCTCAGCCACGACTGGGACGTGTCGCCCACCGAGTATCCCGACCTGGCCGCGCTCACCGACGAGCTCCACGCGGACGGGTTCCGGTTCCTCGGCTACGTCAGCCCGTTCATCCCCCACGCCGACTCCACCCCGGGCGGACCCTCCACGGACAGCTCGGGACGACCGATCGAGCTGGTGGCTCACAACCAGGAGAAGTGGGCCGAGGCCGTCGAGGGCGGGTTCTTCTTCCGCGACCCGGCCGGCGAGCCCTACCTCATGCTGTCGCCGCCGTTCGTGCCGCCCGGCGGGACCGGGCTCGACGTCACCGACGCCGAGGCGATCGAGTGGTTCCAGGGCTACCTCGCCCGGGCCGAGGAGCTCGGCCTCGACGGCTCCATGACCGACTTCGGCGAGTGGGTTCCCTTCGACGCGCAGTTCGCCGATGGCCGCACCGGCGCCGAGGTCCACAACGAGTACCCGCTGCTGTGGCAGCAGGCCAACCGCGAGTTCTGGGACCAGGCCCGCCCCGACGGCGACTACCTCTTCTACGTGCGCTCGGGCTTCACCGGCACCCAGCGCTTCGCACCAGCGGTGTGGGGTGGCGACCAGAACACGACCTTCGACCGCCTCGACGGCCTGGGCAGCGTCATCACGCTCGGCGTGAACCTGGGGATGTCCGGCATCGCCTTCTACGGCCACGACATCGCCGGCTACTCGGCGTTCGCCGTCGAGGGCATCGAGAACACGCCGACCACCAAGGAGCTGTTCCTGCGGTGGGCCGCGATCGGCGCCTACTCGCCGATGATGCGCACGCACCACGGCAACCGCTACGGCGAGAACTGGTCGTTCGAGGGCGCCCCGAACCCCGACGACCCCACCCAGCCCATCCGCGACGACGAGACGCTCGCCACGTGGGCCCGCCTGGCCGCCGAGCACATCGTCCTGTACCCCTACCTCGAGGCGTACGGGGTGGAGGCGGTCGAGCGCGGGCTGCCGATCATGCGCCACCCGATCCTGCTGCACCCCGACGATCCGGTGCTCGTGAGCGGCACCCCCGACGACGAGGCATGGGCGGACTTCGCGGCCGTGGGGCGTCCGTTCGGCGAGCTGTTCGAGTACTACCTGGGCGACCAGCTCCTCGTGGCGCCGATCATCGACGAGGGGGTCACGACCCGACCGGTGTACCTGCCGGCCGGCGACTGGTACCTGGTCGCCACCGGCCAGCCGCTCGAGGGCGGGGGCACCGTGGTCGCCGAAGCCGCGCCCGGCGAGATCCCGGTGTACGCGCCAGCCGGGGCGATCGTGCCCCTGCTCCCCGACGGGGTCGAGACGCTGGTCGAGACCGACGACCCCGAGATCGTCGACCACACCGACGTCGCCGACCAGCTGGTGCTCGACGTCTACCTGGGGGCCGACGGTTCGTTCGAGCTGGCCGACGGGACCCGCATCGAGCTGCAAAGCACGGCGGCGGGCCGTCCGCGCTCGGCCACCGCGGACCGCAGCGAGGTCACCCTCGTCGACGGCGACCGGGCCACCACCCTCGTGACCGCCGAAGCCGACGACGTCACCATCGAGCTCGAGCTCGACGCAAGCTCGGCCGTGATCGCCATCACGGGCGCGCCCCTCCCCCGGGCCTACACGGTGAACGTGATCGGCTGACGGCGCCCGGCCGTCGGCCGCCACCGCACCGAGCGCACGGTCAGGCCGGTCGGCCGCCGCAGGCTCGCCACACGAGCGTGGCGGTGCGCCGCGCCCAGTCGGCGGGCGGGGCGACTCCCGCCAGCGCGAGCGCGTACCACGAGCCGGTGAGGAAGGTCCCGGCGATCACGACGTCGGCGTCGGCGTCGAGTGATCCTTCGTCGATCGCCCGCTGAAGGCACGCACGGATGCGGGCCCGGCGGGGCACGACGACCAGGTCGTGGTACCTCGCCCGCACGGTCTCGTTGACCTCGTCGCCCAGCATGAGGCCGGCGAGCGGCAAGGCGGCGGCTTCGGTGATGCAGTGGCGGAAGTGCTCGAGCTCCGCGACGAGGTCCTCGAACGGGCTCCCCCCGATGTCCGGTGGCGCGACCTGGGCGAGCCGTGCGATGGCGTCGACCACCAGCGACTCTTTGTCGGGCCAGCGGCGGTAGATCGCCGGCCGAGAGGTGCCGGCCTCGGTGGCGACCGACGCCAGCGACAGGCCGGCGAACCCGTCACGGGCGAGTCGGTGCAGCGTCGCGTCGAGCACCGCGTCGTCGATCGACGCGTCGCGAGGCCGACCGGCCACTGCCCGCTCAATCCCTTGGCTCACCACGAAGCAGAACATTACGTGACGGTGACGTATTGCAACAGCGCCTTCGGTTGGCTACGGTGAATTCGTTCCACTACTGATTCGTAATGAAAGGGACCAGGATGGCGGCGACAACCGATGTGCACGGCGCGACCAAGCGGGTGCTGATGGTGGTGTCCAACCCGTCGACCTCGCAGCAGACGGGATGGCCCATCGGGTTCTGGTGGGCGGAGCTCACCCACCCCTACTGGGAGTTCACCGAAGCCGGCTACGAGGTGACCATCGCCAGTCCCGACGGCGGCGCGCTGGTGGCCGACTCGTTCTCGGACCCGGCCGACCCGTCCGGCTACTCGGCCCACGACCTCATCAGCCGGGGCTTCATCGCCAGCCCCGAGCACGCCGGGCTCGTCGAGTCGACGCCGGCGCTCGGCGACGTCGACGAGGCGTCGTTCGACGCCGTCTTCCTCGTGGGCGGCCAGGCTCCGATGTACACGTTCCGCCACGACCAGCGCGTCAAAGACCTCGTGGGGCGCTTCATCGCCTCCGGCAAGGTGGCTGCGGTGGTGTGCCACGCCACCTGCGTGCTGCTCGACGCCACCACGCCCGCCGGCGATCTGGTCGTGCGCGGACGCACGTGGACCGGGTTCGCGAACGCCGAGGAGGCCTACGCGGACGAGTTCGTGGGGCAGCGCATCCAGCCGTTCTGGATCGAGGACGAGGCCGGCAAGCTGGCCGAGACGAACTTCATCGTCCAGGGCCGCTTCCGTCCCCATGCCGTGCGCGACGGCAACCTGATCACCGGTCAGCAGCAGTACTCCGGTGCCGCCGCCGCCCGCCTCGTCATCGACGCCCTCGGCCGCTGACCGTTCCGGCATCGCTGGTCCCCGCCGAACAGGGCCGGGTCAAGACCGGGCTGGCCACCGACCTGCGCTCCCGGTCACACCCTCGCCAAGGCGACCGACCCCGCCCGGTGACGGGTCCACATCGCTGGTCAGAGAACGCACAAGGCCCGGAAACTCGAGGTTTCCGGGCCTTGTCGTGGTGCACGTCCAGGAGCTGGACCGGCGGCCTTCGGGTCATGAGCCCGGAGGTCACAGGTCTGGCCGTTGGCGCCGGGCGGGCCGGCGCCCGGGTCAGGACGCCGGCTCGGCGTCGAGGGCGAAGGTGCCGTACTCCTCGCCGGTGTCGACCCAGTCCTCGAACTGGATCACGCCGAGCTCGGTGAAGCGCTGGCGCAGCCAGCCGTCGGCCGCGTCGAGCAGGCCGAGCTTCTTGCAGTTCGGGACGATCTTCGAGAACAGCATCTGTTGGAAGATGGCCCGGGTGGGGTCTTGCAGGACGAAGGGGATGATGTCCTTGGGCTTGATCCCCATGCGCTCCCACACCTCCTGCTGGAGGAACCGGTCACGCATGCGCACCGCCGCCTCGAACGCGAACTCCTGGCGCTCGCGGATCTCGGCGGCGTTCATGCCCTCGTAGACCTCCTTGAGGCTGAGCACGCCGAAGGCGACGTGGCGAGCCTCGTCGCTCATCACGTAGCGCAGCAGCTGCTTGAGGAGGGGCTCGGTGGTCATCTGGTGCATGAAGCCGAAGGCGGCCAGGGCCAGGCCCTCGACCATGATCTGCATGCCGAGGTAGGTCATGTCCCACCGGCTGTCGTTGACGATGTCGTCGAGCAGCATCTTCAGGTGGGCGTTGATCGGGTAGTGCCCCGACAGCTTCTCGTCGAGGTAGCGCTGGAACACCTCCACGTGGCGGGCCTCGTCGACGACCTGGGTGGAGGCGTAGAGCTTGGCGTCGTACCACGGCACGGTCTCGGTGATCTTGGCCGTGCACAGCAGGGCGCCCTGCTCGCCGTGCATGAACTGCGACAGCGTCCAGTTCTGGCTCTGGATGCCGAAGTCGATCCACTGCCGCTCGTCCCACTTCTCGACCGGCGAGCCGATGAAGATGGCCGGGTCGGCGCCGAGGCCCGACTGGGCCGCCAGCTGGTTGGCCACCACCACGGCCTCCTGGTCGACGGCGGTGTCCCATGGCAGGTCGGTGGTGCCGTTCCACTGGCCGGTCTTGGCCTTCTCGTAGAGCTTGCGCAGCGCCGGCCGGGCCAGCGAGTAGTCCCAGCTGAAGATGGCGTCGGCGTTGTCCTTCACGACGTGGACGACTTCGTCGACGTCGGTGTTGCTGATGGACAAGATCGCGTCGATGTCGTTGATGTCGGCGCGGCCGATGAGGTCTTCGGTCGTGGACATGGCGTCTACCTCTCTGGGGATGGGTCGCGGGAAGGCGGGAAGGCGGGCAGGACGAAGGAACGGACGAAGGCGGTGGCCGACGCCACGTCGGACAGCTCGACGTGGGACGACGGGGCGAGGAAGTACGAGAGCACGACGCGGCTCAGCCACTCGGCCAGCTGGGCCGAGCGGGCCTCGCCGATGTGGGGAGCGAAGAACGGGGTGAGGAGCTCGGTGCCCACCGCGACGATGCGGGGGAAGCCTTCGACGGTGAGCTGGTGGGCGACCTCGCCGGGCTCGGAGGCGAGCATCACCTTCAGGCCCTGGTCGGCCTCGAGCGACCGCGTCGCCTCGACGACGCTGCGCACGACGAGCTCCTCGTAGCCGGAGGCGCCGGTCAGCTGCTCGGAAAGGGCGGCGAAGAACTCGGCGGTCTGGCGGGCCCGCAGGGCCTCGAACAGGGTGTCGCGCCCGCCAGGGAAGAGCCGGTAGAGCGTGGCCCGCGAGCACCCGGCCTCGCCGGCGATGTCGTCGATGGTGACCTTGGCCTGGCCCCAGCGCTCGCAGCACACCAACGTCGCGTCGAGGACGCGGTCGGTCAGCGAGGTCTCAGCGGGCGCAGCGATACCCTCCAACGGCGTCACAGATGAGACACTGGCACGTCAACCGTCTCATCGTCAACCGCCCCCACCAACCCCGAACTGTTCGAAGAGCTTGCCGCCGGGGCGCCACTTCTCTCGAACTGTTCGGAAACGGTGGCGTTGGTCAGGGGACGACGAGGTCGGCAAAGCGGTCGCGCAGGGTCTTCTTGCTGAACTTGCCGACGCTGGTCTTGGGGACCTCCTCGATGAACACCACGTCGTCGGGCACCTGCCACTTGGCCAACTTGGGGCGGAGGTACTCGATGACCTCGTCCTTGGTGAGGGTCTCTCCCGGCTTGACCACCACGCAGGCGAGCGGGCGCTCGCTCCACTTCTCGCTGCGCACGCCGATCACGGCGGCCTCGGCCACCTTCGGGTGGGCCATCAGCTCGTTCTCGACCTCGACCGAGCTGATCCACTCCCCGCCGGACTTGATGAGGTCTTTGGTGCGGTCGACCAGGCGCACGTAGCCGCTGGGATCGATGGTGGCCACGTCGCCGGTGCGCAGCCAGCCGTCGGCCGTGAACGACTCCTGGGCCCGCGGGTCGTTGTAGTACGTCGCCGCGATCCAGTTGCCCCTGGCCTGCAGCTCGCCGCTCGACTGACCGTCCCACGGCAGCTCGTCGGTGGTGTCGGGCTCGACCACCCGCAGCTCGACGCCGAAGCACGGGACGCCCTGCGCGGCCCGCACGTCGGCCTTGGCGTCCTCGGGCAGCCCGTCGAGAGTGCTCTTCACGCGCCCCACGGTGCAGATGGGGCTGGTCTCGGTCATGCCCCACGCCTGCAGGATCGGCAGGCCCGTCTGCTGGCGATACGCCTCGCTCAGGGCCCGCGGCACCGCCGAGCCGCCACACGGGATGGCCCGCAGCGACGAGGTGTCCTTGCCGGCCAGCTCGGGCAGCACACCCATCCAGATGGTCGGCACGCCGGCAGCCACGGTGACCCGCTCGTCGACGATCAGCGACGCGATCGCCTTGGGACTCAAGTCGGGGCCGGGCATCACGAGGTCGGCACCCGCCGACGGCCCGGCGTGGGCCAGGCCCCAGGCGTTGGCGTGGAACATCGGGACCACCGGCAAGATGCGGTCACGCTCGGAGACGCCCACCGAGTCGGCCAGCATCGCCCCCATCGTGTGCAGGAACGTGGAGCGGTGGGAGTAGACGACGCCCTTGGGGTTCCCGGTGGTGCCGCTCGTGTAGCACATGCTGGCGGCCTGCCACTCGTCGGTGACCACGAAGTCGGTCGGCACCGCCTCGGCCAGGAGCGCCTCGTAGTCGTGGATCTCCATGCCCGGCGCCTCGCCCGGGATCTCGCCCTTGCCGTCGTCCATCACCACGAGGTGGCGGACGGTCCCGAACGTCTTCAGGAGCGGCCACAGGAGCCCCGCCAGGCTCTTGTCGACGAAGATCACCTCGTCCTCGGCGTGGTTGGCGATGTAGGTGAGCTGGTCGGGGAACAGGCGGATGTTCAGCGTGTGCAGCACGCGACCGCTGCAGGGCGCCGCGAAGTAGAGCTCGAGGTGCCGGGCCGTGTTCCAGGCGAACGTGGCCACCCGGCCCGTCGGTGAGATGCCGAGCAGGTCGAGCACGCCCGACAGCCGACGGGTACGGGCGGCCCACTCGCCGTAGGTGATGACCTCACGGTCGCCCGAGCCGGTGGCCGTCGTGACCGTCTTGTCGGGGAACAGGCGCTCGGCCCGGTCGAACATGTGCACCAGCGTCAGCGGCACGTCCTGCATGAGACCCTTCATCGCGCATCCCCCTGCGTGTCGTCGTGCGAGCCGCCCGTCCGGGCGAGGCCGACAGCATCGCAGAACTGGCGCTCCCCTAAGGTGCCCGCGATGCACGAGGCCCGACCGGCGCACCACCACGGGCCCCGCTGGCAGCGGTTGAGCGTGCTGCTCCCCCTGGTGGGTGTCCACCACGTGCTGGCGCTGCTCGGCACGATCTTCTTCGCCGCCCTCGTGAGCGACAACCCTGCGCTCCTGCTCGTGCTGTCGAGCCGCCTGCGCCACCTGCTCCTCGTGGTACCGGCCGGGATCCCCGCGCTCCCCTACTTCCTGATCGGGTTCGTGCGCCTCACCTACCCGGCGGTGCCCTACTACGCGCTCGGTCGCCGATACGGCGAGTCGGGGATCGCCTGGCTGGAGCGAGAGGCCGGTGGCACGCCGGCGACGATCCGCTGGATCGAGCGCTGGTTCTCGAAGGCGGCCGTCCCGGTGATCCTCCTGATGCCCGCCAGCAACGTCGTGCAGGTGCTGTCGGGCCATCGGCGCGTGAACCCGCGCCTGTTCGCCGCACTCGTCGTAGGCAGCATCACCGCACGGCTCGTCGCAATCTGGTTCCTCGGCAAGGCCCTCGAGGAACCGCTGACCACGCTGCTCGACTGGATCCAGCGCTACCAGTGGTGGATCGTCGCAGGGTTCTTCGTGCTCTCGGTGGTGCAGAGCAGCCGCCAGGTCCGCCGCACCACCGCCGAGCACCCGCCCGAGGAGACCGACGACGACGTCGTGGCCGACGCCCTCGACGTCGCCCTGGGTGTCGCCGTGGGCATGCCGCCGCCGCTGGATCCCGAGGTGCTCGACGCCGTCGCCGAACCGGCCGCCGACGCGGGCTCCACCGACGACGAGGCGCCGCGGTAGCGTCGGCCCGCATGACCGTCGCCCAGCCCGTCTTCACCGGCGTCGCCGTCGCGCTCGTCACCTTCTTCGACGAGCACGGCCACATCGACTACGCCGCCACCGCCAACCACGCCTCCCACCTCGCCGACAAGGGCGTGCGAGCGGTGGTGCTGGCCGGCACGACGGGCGAGGCACCCCACCTGTCCATGAAGGAGCGGCTGACGCTGCTCGACCACGTCCGCCGCGCAGTGCCCGAGCAGGTTCCGGTGATCCTCGGCACCGGCAACCTGGCCGCGGGCGTGTCGACGCCCGACCTCACCCGCCGCGCCCGCGAGCACGGCGCCGCCGGCGCGCTCGTGCTGTCGCCCCACCACGGCGACGTGCGCGAGTTCTACGGCGAGGTGGTGGCGGCCGCCGGCGACCTGCCCGTGATCGCCTACCACTACCCGGCCATGTCGCAGACGCCGGGCATCTCCATCGACGACCTCAAGGCGCTGAAGGTGGCCGGTCTCAAGGACTCCACCGGCGACGCCGAGCGGCTGCTCGAGGAGCTCGCCACGTTCCACAAGCCGATCTACGTGGGCTCGTCGGCCATGGTCGCCTACGCCGGCATGCTGGGGTGCGCCGGTGCCATCCTGGCCGCCGCCAACCTCGAGCCCGAGCTGTGCGCCCAGGCGTTCGCGGGCGGCGTGCAGGCCCAGAAGGACCTGCTGTCGATCCACCGGATCGTCAGCCAGAAGGGCGTGAAGGGCATCAAGGAGGAGCTGGCCCGCCGCCACGGCACCTCCACCGCCTGCCGCTGACGGCAGCGGTCAGAGGCCGAGGAGGCCGTCGAGCCCGAGGGTGACGCCGGGATGATCGGCGATGCGCTTGCAGGCCAGCAGCACGCCGGGCATGAAGCTCGACCGGTCGTAGCTGTCGTGGCGCAGCGTGAGCGTCTGGCCGAGCGTGCCGAGCAGCACCTCCTGGTGGGCGACGAGCCCCCGCAGGCGCACGCTGTGGACGTGGATCCCGGCCGGACCGGTGCCGCCACGCGCGCCGGCCACCGTCTCGTGCTGGGTGGGGTCGGGCGCCCAGGTGGCGCTGGCCGCTGCCATCCGCTCGACGGTGGCCATGGCGGTGCCGCTCGGCGCATCGACCTTGGCGTCGTGGTGGAGCTCGATCACCTCGGCCGAGTCGAAGAAGGGGGCGGCCAGCTCGGCGAAGCGCATCATGAGCACGGCGCCGATCGCGAAGTTCGGCGCGATCAGGCAGCTGCTGGCCGTGAAGAGCTGCCGCAGCTCGGCGAGGTGGCGGTCGGTGAAGCCTGACGTGCCGACGACGGCGTGCACACCCTGGGCGGCGCACCAGCGCAGGTTGTCGAGCGCGGCGTCGAGCACGGTGAAGTCGACGGCCACCTCGGCGGCGGCCATGGCCTCGACGTCCGGGCGGATCTCGACGCCCTCCACGATGGCCCCGGCCCGGAACGGGTCGACGGCGGCCACGAGCTCCAGCTCGGGGTCGGCGGCGACGGCGGCGCACACCGTCGCCCCCATGCGCCCGCCCGCACCGAACACTCCAACGTTCACAGCCACATCGGAAACGCTAACTCCAACCATGGACCCTTCCCCCGCCCACGGCGGGCCAAACGTCCACACTTCACGCCGCGGCTCCCGCAGCGCACCATGCCCACCGACCATGGACCTTTCCCCCGCCCAGCAGCACGCCGGGGTCGGCCGGCTCAGCGGGCGGCGAGCGACTTCTTCGTGACCGGGCCGACGGCGGCCAGCGTGCGAGGGCCCGCCAGCACCCGGGCGATCACCCGGCGTACGTCGTGGTGGTCGACGTTGCGCCACCGCGCCACCTGCTCCTCCACCGGGCGGATCCGCCCCAGCGTGGTGAGCGACCCCCCGAGCCGGGCCATCCGGCTCGACGTGTCCTCCAGGCCGAGCAGGAAGGCGCCGGCGAGGTAGCCGCGGGCGACATCGAGCTCCTCGTCGGTGAGCCCGTCGCGGCGCAGCCGGTCGAGCTCGGCGTCGACGAGGTCGAGCACCTCGTGCACGGCGCCCGGGTGGGTGCCGGCGTAGATCGTGAGGGCACCGGCGTCGGCGTACGAGACGGGCGACGAGTAGACGGAGTAGGCGAGGCCCCGCTTCTCGCGCACCTCCTCGAACAGCCGCGACGACATGCCGCCGCCGAGCACGTGGTTGACCACGTCGAGGGCTTCCCGATCGGGGTCGTCGCGCGGCACGCCACGGAAGCCGACGCTCAGGTGGGCCTGCTCGGTGGAGCGCCGCTGCACGGCCAGCGGCCGCACGGGGTGACCGGGCGGCTGGCGCAGGGGGCTGGGCACGCTCCCGTCGGCACCGGCGAAGGCGGCCGAGAAGAGCTCGACGACCTCGCAATGGTCGACCGGACCGGCCACCGCGGCGACCATGGCGCTCGGCCGGTACCAGGCGTGGAAGAACGCCCGCACGGCGTCGGCCGGCAGGGCCGCCACCGTGTCCTTGGCCCCGGCCGTCTCCCGCCCGAGCGCGTGGGCCGGGAACAGCGACTCGAACGTCAGCGTGTGGACCCTGTCCTCCGGGCTGTCGTCGTCCATCAGCAGCTCTTCGAGGATGACCTGGCGCTCGTTCTCGATGTCGGTATCGCGCAGGGCAGGCTGGGTGAGCACGTCGCCCAGCAGCTCGATGCCGAGGGCGAGCTCGGTGGCCGGCAGGCGCGTGTAGTACGCCGTGTACTCCTTGGTGGTGAAGGCGTTCATGTCGCCGCCCACCCGGTCGACGGCCTCGGCGATGGCCCGGGCCGACCGCTGCTGGGTGCCCTTGAACAACAGGTGCTCGAGGAAGTGCGACACGCCCGAGTGCTGGGCCACCTCGTCACGGGCGCCCACGCCCACCCACACCCCGGCCGCCACCGAGTGCGCAGCCGGCATCTGCTCGGTGACGATGCGCAGCCCGGTGGGCAGCGTCGTCACCTCGATGCGATCGGCGGCCGCCGGAGACCGGCGGCCGCCTCGATCGCTGCGGGGCTGCTGTGCGGCGCGCGCCGGCATCAGCGGCGGCGCCCGCCGCCCCGGCTGCTGCTCCCACGGCCGCTGCGGCCGCGGTCGCCACCGCGCTCACCGGCGTCGCGGCCGCCGGCCGAGCCGCCGGGGCCGAGGTCGCCGAAGGCCTCACGGGCCTCGGCGTCGAAGGCGGCCTCGAACGAGACCACGTCGTCGTCGCCGGCCGGAGCAGCGGAGGAGCCGCCCTCGGTCTCGGGAGCGTCGATGTCGTCACCGATCGGCGTCAGGCTCACCTTGCCGTTCGGGTCGATGTCTTCCACCCGCACCTCGATCTCGTCACCGAGGTCGAGCACGTCCTCCACCCGGGCGATGCGCTTGCCCCGCCCGAGCTTGGAGATGTGCACGAGGCCGTCGCGGCCCGGGAGGATGTTCACGAACGCGCCGAACTTCGTGATGTTGACGACCCGGCCGGTGTAGACCTCGCCCACCTTGGCCGTGGGCGGGTTCACGATGAGCTCGATCTGGCGCCGGGCCTCGGCCACCTTCGCGCCGTCGGACGACCCGATCGTGACCGTGCCGACCACCCCGTCGTCGTCGACGGCGATGTCGGCGCCGGTCTCCTGCTGGATCGTGTTGATGACCTTGCCCTTGGGCCCGATCACCTCGCCGATCTTGTCCATCGGGATCGTGAAGCTGACGATCTTCGGGGCAGTCTCGCCCACCTCGGGACGAGGCTCGGCGATGGCGGCGTCCATCACGTCGAGGATCTCGACGCGAGCGTCGTAGGCCTGGTTGAGGGCCGACGCCAGCACGTCGGCCGGGATGCCGTCGATCTTGGTGTCGAGCTGGAGGGCGGTGACGTAGTCACGGGTGCCGGCGACCTTGAAGTCCATGTCGCCGTACGCGTCCTCGGCCCCGAGGATGTCGGTGAGCGTCGTGTAGGTCCCGTCGGCGTAGACGAGGCCCATCGCGATGCCGGCCACCGCCGCCTTGGTGGGCACGCCGGCGTCCATGAGCGACATCGACGAGGCGCACACCGAGGCCATCGAGGTCGAGCCGTTCGACGACAACACCTCGCTCACGAGGCGCAGCGTGTAGGCGAACTGCTCCTGGCTCGGCACGACCGGCAGCAGCGCCCGCTCGGCGAGGGCGCCGTGGCCGATCTCGCGGCGCTTGGGGGAGCCGACGCGGCCGGTCTCGCCGTTGGCCCACGGCGCCATGTTGTAGTGGTGCAGGTAGCGCTTGTTCGTGTCGGGCGTGAGCGTGTCGAGCAGCTGGTTCATGCGGGGCATGGCGAGCGTGGTGACGGTCATCACCTGGGTCTCGCCCCGCTGGAAGATCGCCGAGCCGTGGGCGGTCGCCAGCACGGCGACCTCGGCCGACAGCGGCCGCAGGTCACGCACGCCACGGCCGTCGATGCGCTTGCCCTCACCGACGATGCGCTTGCGCACCAGCTTCTTGGTGAGGCTGCGGACGGCCTCCTTGATCTCCTTGTCCCGCCCGGAGAACGCACCGCCGTCGCCGGCCAGCGCGGCGACCGTCTCGGCGGCGACGGCGTCGGTCGCCGCGTTGCGGTCGGCCTTCGCCGCGATCGTGACGGCCTCGGCCAGCTTCGGCGTGGCCAGCTCCTCGACGGCGGCCCACACGTCGTCGCCGTAGTCGAGGATCGGGGTGAACTCGAGCGCCTCGCGCCGGCCGGCGTGCTCGACGAGCTGGCGCTGCAGGCCGATGCTCTCGGCGATCCACTTCTTCGACGCCTCGAGGCCGCCGGCGATGATCTCCTCGGTCACGAGCGGGGCGCCGTCGGCAAACTTGTCGTGGGCCTGGGGGGTGCCGCCGGCCTCGACCATCATGATGGCGACGTCGCCGTCGGGCAGCTGGCGGCCGGCCACCACGAGCTCGAACGTGCTGTCGTCACCGTCGCCATAGGTGGGGTGGGGCAGCCAGGTGCCGTCGACGGAGTAGGCGAGGCGAACGGCGCCGATCGGGCCCTCGAAGGGGATGCCCGAGACCATGAGCGCGGCCGAGGCGGCGTTGATGGCCAGCACGTCGTGCGGGTTCTCCTGGTCGGCGCCGAGCACGGTGATCACGATCTGGGTCTCGTTGCGGAACCCGTCGGGGAACGACGGGCGCAGCGGGCGGTCGATGAGGCGGCAGGTGAGGATGGCCGCCTCCGTGGGGCGACCCTCCCGGCGGAAGAACGAGCCGGGGATCTTGCCGGCGGCGTAGGCCCGCTCCTCCACGTCGACGGTGAGCGGGAAGAAGTCGATCCCGTCACGCACGCCGCGTGCGGCATTGGCCGTGGCCAGCACCGTGGTGCGGCCGATGGTGGCGACGACGGCGCCCTGGCTCTGCTGGGCCAGCTTGCCGGTCTCGAACGAGAGGGTCTTGTCGGTCCCGCTGATCGGGCCCGAGATGGTGGTGGGATCCGCCATGGCGGTCTCCTTTCCGGCCGGAGGTCCCGGCCTTCGTGGAGCGGCGGGCCGGTTCCCAGTCGGCAAGCTCCCGATCCCCTCGGGCTCTCGGCGACTGACAACCGACCCCGGTTGGTGCCTGGGCGGCGCCGCTCCGGGTGTATGCACGACGGGCGGCCCGCAGGCCGCCCGTCAGAGGTGGTTCGTCAGCGGCGCAGCCCGAGCTTCGCGATGATCGCTCGGTAGCGCTCGATGTCGTTGTCCTTCACGTAGTCGAGCATCCGGCGACGCCGGCCGACCAGCATCAAGAGGCCACGACGGCTGTGGTGGTCCTTCTTGTGGGCCTTCAGGTGCTCGGTGAGGTGGTTGATGCGCTCGCTGAGGAGGGCGATCTGGACCTCCGGCGACCCCGTGTCGGTGTCGTGCAGCCGGTGGGTCGCGATGGTGTTCTGCTTGTCGGGCATGCTTCTCCGCTCTCGGACGTCCCCTGCGGGGAGGTCGCCGAGCCCGGGTCTCGGGCCGGCATCACGCCGGGGCCGGGGCTCCGACGGACCCCGTCACCCTACCAGCCCCGACCGGCTCTGGTGCCTCGGGCCGCCCGGTGCCCGGGCCGGGCGGGTACCGTTCGGCGCCGATGCCGCCGCCCACCGACCCCGTGGCGGCCGTCGCAGCGCCGCTCATCTCGCTGACCGACGTCTCGAAGACCTTCCAGGGCCGTCGGGGCGACACGGTGGCCCTCGCCCACGTGAACCTCGAGGTCGGCAGCGGCGAGCTCGTGAGCCTCATCGGGCCGAGCGGGTGCGGGAAGTCGACGCTGCTGCGGGTGGTCGGTGGGCTGCTGGGCGCCGACGGCGCCGTGACCGTGGCCGGCAGCCCTCCGGGTTCGGCTCGCGCCGGCAAGCAGTTCGGGCTGGTGCCCCAGACCCCGGCCCTGCTCCCGTGGCGGACGGTCCGGGCGAACGTTCGGCTCCTCACCGAGGTCAACCGGGGGGCCGAGGCCCACACCGTGCTGTCGGCCGCCGACACCGACGAGCTGCTCGCCGAGGTCGGCCTGGGCGAGGTGCTCGACGCGCACCCGCGCGAGCTGTCGGGAGGCATGCAGCAGCGGGTCGCCCTCGTGCGCGCCTTCGCGCTGGGTGCGCCGATCCTGCTGATGGACGAGCCGTTCGCCGCCCTCGACGAGATCACGCGCGACGAGATGCGCTACTTGCTGCTGCGCCTGTGGGAGCGCACCGGCTCCACGGTGCTGTTCGTGACGCACTCCATCGAGGAAGCCGTCGTGCTGTCCGACCGGGTGGCGGTGATGTCGCCGCGCCCCGGTCGCATCACTGCGGTCGAACCGGTGACGCTCCCGCGCCCCCGCACGGCCGAGATCGAAGACACCGTCGAGTTCCTGGGCCACGTCAGCCGCATCCGCCACGCCCTGCGCGACGGGATGGGCCGGTGAGGTCGACCCGTTGGATCGCCCCGGTGGTCGGTGTGGCCGGCTTCCTCGTGCTGTGGGAGCTGTGGGTGACCGTGTTCGACGTGCCTCGCTTCGAGCTGCCGGCGCCGTTCGACATCGTCGACCACCTCCTCGACGACCCCGGCTTCTACTTCGAGAACGCGCTCGTGACCGCCAAGGAGGCGATGCTCGGCCTGGCGATCGCGTTCGTGCTGGCGCTGGCGACGGCGTCGCTCGTGGTGCACGTGCCGTTCCTGGAGGGAGCTGCGCAACCGCTCGTCGTGCTGGTGCAGGTGACCCCGATCATCGCCTACGCCCCCGCCGTGGTGATCTGGCTGGGCGCCGGTGTCCGGCCGATCCTCGTGATCACGGCGGCGGTCTGCTTCGCACCCTTCTACTTCAACGCCATCACCGGGCTGCGCTCGGTCGACCCTTCGGCGCTCGAGCTGCTGCAGTCCGTCGACGCCCGCAAGCGCGAGATCTACTGGCGCCTGCGCCTCCCGAGCTCGCTGCCGCTGCTGTTCGCAGCGGGACGCATCGCCATCGCGCTCTCGCTCGTCGGCGCCGTGCTGGGCGAGTTCTTCGCGCTGGTCGACGAGGGCCTCGGCGCCGCCATCAAGAAGGCCCAGGCCTTCAACGACGTCGACCAGCTGTGGGGCAGCATCTTCGCCCTCGCGCTCACCGGGTCGTTGCTCGTGCTCGCGCTCGGGGCGATCGAGCGAGCCGTGCTGCGCTGGCACCCGTCGGTCCGGCCTGCGCTCGACCCTCCCCGGTCCCTACGCTGACGCGACCCCCGCAGAAGGAGCCCGCATGCCCCGCCCGTCCCTCGCCCTCGCTGCCGCCGCGCTCGTGGTGCTCGGCGCCTGCGGCAACGACGGCGACGACGACGCGGGAGCCACGACGAGCAGCGAGCCCGGTTCGACGGTCGCCGCCATCGACCCGGCTCGGTGCGAGCGGAACCGGGCCGCCGGCACCATCACGTACCTGTCCGGCTTCGACTTCGCCGCCTCGGCCGGCATCGTGAACATGGTCGTGGCCGATGCCAAGGGCTACTTCGACGACCTGTGCCTCGACGTGGAGCTGCGATCGAGCTTCTCGACCGCCAACTACCCGTTGGTCGCTGCGGGCGAGGCGCAGCTCGCGAGCGCCGGCTCGTTCAGCGAGACCCTCGACTTCGCACAGCGCAACGGGGTCGAGCTCGTGGTGGTGGAGGTCGACTCGCACACCGGCATCGACGCGCTCGTCACCAAGGACCCGGCCGGTGACCTCGAGGCGCTGCGGGGCCAGACGATCGGCGTCAAGGGGAAGATCACGCCGTCGGTGAAGGCGATGCTCTACCAGGCGGGGCTGGTCGAGGGCGACGACTACGACACCGTCCTGCTCGACGGCTTCGACCCCAAGGCCCACATCGCCCAGCCGGTGGCCGGGTTCCCGGTCTACAAGTCGAACGAGCCGGGCCAGCTCGAACGGGCCGGGATCCCGTTCGGGCTGTTCGACCCGGCCGAGTCCGGCATCCCGGGCTCGTTCGGGATCACGTACACCTCCCGCGCCTTCTTCGACGAGCACCCCGAGGTGGTCAGCGACCTCGTGCGGGCGTCGCTGCGCGGGCTGCAAGACGCCTTGGCCGATCCGCAGGAGGCGGTGGCGCTGTGCCTCGAGCGCATCCGGGCCGGCGGCAACAAGAGCTTCCTGTCCGACGAAGGCGAGACGTTCCGCTGGCAGATCGAGTCCGAGCTCGTGGCGCAGGAGCGCCCGCCCGGCGTGCCCGACCCCACCAAGCTGATCGCCGAGGTGACGGCACTCGCGGCCGCCGACGTGTTCGAGACGCTGCCGTCGATCGAGGGCACGTTCGACGGGTCGGTGGCCGGCGCGCTGTACGACGCGTCCAGGCGCCTCCTCTGGCCGGGCTGAGCACCGCCCACGGCTTGCGCTACTGACCGAGTGCGAGTCGGGTGTGCTCGACGTCGTGCTTCAGCTGGGCCACGAGGGCGTCGATCCCGTCGAACTTTCGCTCGCTGCGCAGGAAGGCCGCGAAGCGCACGCGGGCCGGCTCGCCGTAGAGGTCGCCGTGGAAGTCGACGAGGTGGGCCTCGAGGAGGCTGTGGTCGGCGTGCTCGTAGAACGTCGGCCGGCGCCCGAGGTTGATGGCGCACGGGTGATCACGACCGTCGGGCCGGGCGTACCAGCCGGCGTAGACGCCGTCGGCCGGCAGGCAGATCGCGTTGGGGACCTCCACGTTGGCCGTGGGGAAGCCCAGCAGCCGGCCCCGCTGGTCGCCCTGCACCACGGTGCCGCGCACCTCGAAGGGCCGCCCGAGCAGGCGGGCGGCGAGGTCGACCTCGCCTCCGGCCAGCGCACGGCGGATGGCGGTGGAGCTGACCGGCTCGTCGACCCCGTCGGCACGCGGCACGAGGGCGAGGGGCTCCACGTCGAAGCCGTGGCGCGCCCCCAGCTCCCGCAGGAGCGGCACGTTCCCGCGGCGTTGGTGCCCGAAGTGGAAGTCGTCACCGACCACCACCACCTTGGCGCCGAGGCAGCGCACGAGCACGTCTTCCACGAACTCCTCGGGCGACTCGAGGGCCCGGGTCTCGTCGAAGGGCACCAGCACGGTGGCGTCGACCCCGGTGGCGGCGAGGAGCTCGAGGCGCTGCTCGGGGTCCGTCAGCAGCCGGGGGGCCGACTCCGGTCGCACCACCGACGCCGGGTGGCGGTCGAAGGTGACCACGGCACTGGCACAGCCGAGGTCGGCGGCCCGCCGCCGCACCTCGGCGATCACGGCCTGGTGGCCGAGGTGCACGCCGTCGTAGGCGCCGATGGTGAGGGCGGTGCCGGACGGGAACGGGCACGAGCCCAGCTCGGTGACGACGTGCATCGGCGGCGCACGCTACCCGTAGTGGGGTTCAGGGCGGGAAGACGACGGCCGGCTTCACCTGGCCGCGGAACGGCTCGTAGACGGCCAGCAGCTCGCCGCCGACCGACAGGACCCGCCATGGTCCCTCGCCGGCGAAGGCCTCGGCGGGGAGCACGCTCCCGCGCCGCACGAGCGCCTCGGTGGCGTCGTCGACGGTGACCGTGGCGAGGTCGCGCAGTCCCTCGGCCGGCGGCAGCACCACGAGCGAGCCCAGGACCGACGCCTCGGCCACCGCGAACGAGCCGATCGCCGTGCGCCGCAGGCTTCGCAGGTGGGCTCCCCCACCGAGGAGGTGCCCGAGGTCGGCGGCCAGCGTGCGGACGTAGGTGCCCGACGAGCACACCACCTCGACCGCGAGGACGGCGGGGTCGGCGGTGGCCGCCACGTCGAAGCGGTAGACGGTGACGGGCCGGGGCGCCCGCTCGACCTCGACGCCCTCTCGGGCGAGCTCGTGGAGCCGCCGCCCACCGACCTTCAGGGCCGACACCATGGGCGGCACCTGGAGGATGTCGCCGGTGAGGCGAGCGGCCGCCTCCTGCGCCGCGGCCGGCTCGACGTGCATCTCATGAGTGGCGGTCACCTCACCGGACGCGTCGAGGGTGGTGGTCTCCACGCCGAGGACGACCTCGCCGGTGTAGGTCTTCGGCAGCTGCTGCAGGAAGCGCAGGCCGCGGGTGAGGTTGCCGACGCCGACCAGCAGCACGCCGGTGGCATCGGGGTCGAGCGTGCCGGCATGGCCCACCCGGCGCTCGCGCAGCTCCCGGCGGACGGCGTCGACGACGTCGTGGCTCGTCATGGCGGCCGGCTTGTCGACCACGACGAGGCCGTGGACGGTGGGCGGCCTACGACGCGCGATCGCCGTCCCCCTCGTCCGGTCGCTCGGGCAGCGGGTTGTCGCGCAGGAGCTGCTCGATGCGCTCGGCCGACCGGATCACGTCGTCCGGGCGGAACTCGAGGATCGGGGTCTTGCGGGCCCGCATCTGCCGGCCGACCGCACCCTGGAGGCGGACGCGGCGCTCGCCGAGCGCGTCGAGGATGACGGCGTCGCCGTCGGGGCCGGTCCAGGAGTCGAAGTAGACGATGGCCCGGTTGAGGTCGGAGTCGACGTCGACGGCGGTGACGGCGATGTGCTCGAGGCGCTCGTCGGCGATGCGCTCGAGCTCCTCGGCGACGATCTCGCGGATCAGCTCGTTGAGCCGCGCCGTGCGGGGCACATGGGTCGCCGGCGGCGGGCGGCGCGGTCGTCGAGGTCGGGTCATGCGAGCCACCTCCGCTCGGTCGAGAGCACCTGCACCTCGGGGTGCGACCAAACGAACCGGTCGACTTCGTCGACGATGTCCACGGCGTGGCGCTCGCTCCCCGAGACGGCAGCGAACCCGAGGGCCGCCCGCTGCCACTGGTCTTGGTAGCCGACCTCGGCTGCCGCAACACCGAAGCGGCGACGAGCGCCGTCGACGATGGAGCGCACGACCTGGCGCTTGGCCTTCAGCGAGCGGGCGTCGGGCAGGTGGAGGTCCACCTCGTAGGCGAGGACGAACACGGCGTCAACCCTCCCGCCGGCTCAGGAGCGGGCGATCTCCCGCTCCTCGAAGGTCTCGATGAGGTCGCCCTGCTTGAGGTCCTGGAAGTCGGACAGCCCGATGCCGCACTCGAAGCCCTCCCGCACCTCCCGGACGTCGTCCTTGAACCGCTTGAGCGAGCTGATGGTGCCCTTCCAGATGATCACGCCCTCGCGCAGGAAGCGCACCTTGGTGCCACGGGTGATGACGCCAGAGCGCACGTAGCAGCCGGCGATGGAGCCGACACGCGGCACGCGGAAGATCTCGCGCACCTCGGCCTCGCCGGTGACCACCTCCTCGAACTCGGGGGCGAGGAGGCCGACCATGGCCTTCTCCATGTCCTCGAGGACGTTGTAGATGATCTCGTAGGCGCGGATCTCGACGTTCTCTTCTTCGGCGAGCTCCCGGGCCTTGCGGTCGGGACGGACGTTGAAGCCGATGATCGTGGCGTTCGTGGTGGCGGCAAGGGTGATGTCGCCCTCGTTGATGCCACCGACGGCCCGGTGCACGAAGGCGACCTTCACGTCGTCACGCTCGAGCTTCTTGAGGCTCTCGGTGAGTGCCTCGAGGCTGCCCTGCACGTCGGCTTTGAGGATGAGGTTGAGGCTGGCCACCTCGCCCTTTTGGATCTGGGCGAAGACATCCTCGAGCTTCACGCCGCGCCCCACGCGGGCGTCGGCCCGCTGGGCCTTGAGGCGGTAGCGCTGCTCGCGCGCCTCGGCCACGGTCTTGGCCGTCTTCTGGTCGGGAGCAGCCCGGAACTCGTCGCCGGCGTTGGGCACCGCGCTGAGGCCGAGCACCTGTACCGGGGTGGACGGCCCCGCCTCTTTGACCTGCTGGCCCTTGTCGTCGAGCATCGCCCGGACGGTGCCCCACGCGGCTCCGGCCACGATCGGGTCGCCGACCTTCAGCGTGCCCTTGTCGACGAGGACGGTGGCCACGGGACCCCGGCCGGTGTCGAGGTTGGCCTCGAGCACGATGCCCTTGGCCCGGCCGTGGGGGTTGGCCGTCAGCTCCTCCACCTCGGCCACGAGGACCAGCTGCTCGAGCAGGTCGTCGATGCCCAGGTTCTGGAGGGCCGACATCTCGACCATGATCGTCTCGCCGCCCCACTGCTCGGGGGTGAGGCCGTGCTCGGACAGCTGCGACATGACGCGCTGGGGGTCGGCCGCCTCCTTGTCGATCTTGTTGATCGCCACCACGATCGGCACGTCGGCCGCCTTGGCGTGGTTCAGCGCCTCGACCGTCTGGGGCATGACGCCGTCGTCGGCCGCCACCATCAGCACCACGATGTCGGTGACCTGGGCGCCGCGGGCGCGCATCTTCGTGAAGGCCTGGTGACCCGGCGTGTCGATGAACGTGATCGGCCGGCCCTCGTGGATCACCTGGTAGGCACCGATGTGCTGGGTGATGCCGCCGGCCTCGCCCGCCACCACGTTGGTCTTGCGGATCTGGTCGAGCAGCTTGGTCTTGCCGTGGTCGACGTGACCCATCACGGTGATCACCGGCGGCCGGGTCTCCTGGAGCGCCTCGTCGACGTCGTCGTCGTCGTTGAAGAGCGCCTGGAGCTCCATCTCCTCCTGCTGGCCCGGCTCCACGAGCAGCAGGTCGGCGCCGAGCTCGAGCGCGAACAGCTCCATCTGCTCGTCGGTGAGGGCCTGCGTGGCGGTGACCATCTCCCCGTTCTGCAGGAGGTAGCGCACGACGTCGGCGGCCGAGCGGTTCAGCTTCGGGGCGAACTCCTGAGCCGACGAGCCTCGCTCGACGACGAGGGTGCCCTCGGGCACCGGCGCGTCGGTCGGCGAGTAGGTCGACATCTGCTGCGGCTGCAGCTCTTCCATGTTGCGGCGACGGCGGCCTCGCGACGTCTTGCGGGGGGCGCGGCGCTGCGAGTTGGGCCGGCCACCGGGACCGCCGGGGCCACCGGGACCACCGGGACGGCCAGGGCCGCCGGGACCGCCCCCGGGGCCACCGGGCCGGCCGGGACCGCCGGGGCCACCGGGCCCACCCGGGCGCGGACCGCCGAACCCACCGGGACGAGGGCCACCGACGCCGGCGGGCCGGGGACCACCGGGGCCTCGGCCGACACCGGGACCACCCGGGCGACCCATGCCCGGACCACCGGGACGGCCGCCGGGGCCACCCGGGCCGGCCGGGCGGGTGCCGGGCGCGCCCGGGCGCATCGGACGACCACCCATGCCCGGGGGCGGCGGGATCGGCTTGCCCGACGGCGACAGCGGGCGGCCACCGGGCGGCGGCGGGATCGGCTTGCCCGACGGCGACAGCGGGCGGCCACCGGGCGGGGTCGGGATCGGCTGGCCCGACGGTGCCACACCGGGCCGCGGCGGCACCCCCGGCGGCATGCCGGGGGGCAGTGGGCGGCCGGCCGGCGCCGGGCGGGTGGGCGGCGGGGCCGTGCGGGCCACCGGCGGCTGCGGCCGGGGCTCGACGTGCTCGCCCGCCGTGCGGCTGCTCGAGATCACCCGGTGCTCGGGCTCGGCCGGCGCCTCGGCGGCAGCAGGCGCAGGGGCCGGCGCTGGCTCGGGCACGGGGGTGGGTGCCTCGGCCGCCGGCGCACGCACCGGGGACGGCTCGACCACGGGGGTCGGGACCGGCTCGGCCGCGGGCGGCGGGGCCTCGACGACCACGGTCGGCGGGGCCGCGGCCTCGACGGGCGCGGTGGGCACCGCCACCTCGGCCGGGGCCGGGAGCGGCTCCACGGCAGCCGGCACCTCGTGGGTCGGCTCGGCGGCCTTGCGGGGGGCCGCCTTCTTCACCGGCTTGACCGGCTCCTCGGGCTGCTGGTCGCGCTTGAGCCCTTCGCGCTCGGCCTTGCGGCGCACACGGTCGGCTTGGGCTTCCTCGATGCTCGACGAATGGGTCTTCACGCCGATGCCCAGAGCGACGCAGAGATCGACGGCCTCTTTGTTGGTGAGGCCGAGCTCTTTGGCGAGCTCATGGACCCGGATCTTTCCTGCCACGTGCGCGGTCAGCCTTTCGTCGAGGTGCAAGCGTCGCCGAGCCAGCGCTCAGCGACGGTCCAGTCTGCCAGGTTCTCGGCCGATGCGGCGAGCGACCTCCCGAGGTCGGCCACGGCGCCCGCGCCCACCTCGGCCCGCAGCGCGTGCGCGAAGGCCCGCCGGCGCGCGGCAGCCGCGAAGCAGTCGGGGCGCGCGTGCAACCAGGCGCCCCGCCCGGGGGCCCGGCGGTCGACCCGCAACCGGCCGTCGGCGGCCACGACCCGCACCAGCTCGACCTGCGGGGCCTTGCCCCGGCAGCCGACACAGGTGCGAACCGGCTCAGGGCTCGTCGCCGGCCTCCGGGGTGTGCTCACCGTTGACCTCGGACAGCGCGTCGGCGATCGGTGAGGCCTCGTCGGCGGTGACCACGCTCTCGGCCAGCTCCTCGGTGACGGCGTCGAGCTCGACGTCCTCGCTGTCGATGGCGGCCGCGCCCTCGGCCTCCCACTCGCCGGCGCTCACCACCGAGCCGTCGGCGGCGTGCCACTCCATCTCGCCGGTCTCGGCGTTCTGGACCCACTCGCCCTCGGCGTAGTCGACCTCGTCCTCCACGGGGAAGATCCCGGCCTCCTCGTCGGCCAGCTGCGACTCGCTCTTGATGTCGATGCGCCAACCGGTGAGGCGCGCCGCCAGGCGGGCGTTCTGGCCCTCCTTGCCGATGGCGAGCGACAGCTGGTAGTCGGGCACGATCACCTCGGCGACACCCGTGTCCGGGTGGATCCGCACCTCCTTCACCTTGGCCGGCGACAGCGCCTTGGCCACGAAGTCGGGTTGGTCGTCGCTGAAGGGGACGATGTCGATCTTCTCGCCGCGGAGCTCGGTGACCACCATCCGAACGCGAGCGCCGCGGGCGCCGACGCAGGCACCCACCGGGTCGACGTTGTGGTCGTTCGACCACACGGCGATCTTCGTGCGGTGACCTGGCTCCCGGGCACACGCCTTGATCTCGACGACGCCGTCGGCGATCTCGGGGACCTCCAGCTCGAAGAGGCGCTTGATGAGGCCGGGATGGGTGCGGCTCACCACGATCTGCGGGCCCTTCGACGTGCGGCGGACCTCGACGATGTAGGCCTTCAGGCGGGCGTTGGGCTCCGGCCGCTCGTAGGGCACCTGCTCGGCCTGCGGCAGCAGCGCCTCGACCTTGCCCAGGTCGAGCAGGGTGTAGCGGCTGTCGCTCTGCTGGATGATGCCGGTGACGATGTCGCCCTCGCGGTTGGCGTACTCCTCGAACTTGCGCTCGCGCTCGGCCTCGCGGATGCGCTGGTTCATCACCTGACGGAAGGTCTGGGCGGCGATGCGCCCGAGGTCGGACGGCGTGTCGTCGCGGCCGTTGACCCAGTTGCCGTCCTCGTCGATGTCGTAGGCGATGATGCGGATGTCCATCGTGTCGGCGTCGATCTGGACCTCGGCCTCGTCGGCAGCGCCGGGGCGGCGCTTGTAGGCCGACACCAGGGCATCGGCCAGCACCTGCAGCAGGGTCTCGACCGAGATGCCCTTCTCGGTGGCCAGCAGCCGCACGGCCTCGGCCATGTCGATGTTCGAGCTCATCACGCTCCTGCCTCTCGTGGCGCGGTCACGGCCTCCGCCGTGGCGGCCGGGGACGCCTTGGTGCGGGGCTTCGGGCCGCCCGGCTTCGGCGCGCCTCCCCAGGTGAACACGGTGCGGGCGCGCTCGACGTCGGCGTAGGCCAGCCGGACCTCGGCCAGGTCGCCCTCGGCGGCGACCACGACGATCCCGTCGTCGTCGGCCTCCCGGAGCATGCCCTGCACCCGTCGGGGCTCGATGCCCGGACGGGTGCGGACCGACACGGTGGCGCCGAGCGACGCGCGGAAGTGGGCGGGCGTGCGCAGGGCGCGCTCGAGGCCCGGGCTCGTGACCTCAAGCGTGTAGCGACCGGGGATCGGGTCGGCGTGGTCGAGCTCGCGTGACACGACACGCGTCGCCAGCGACAGGGTCTCGAGGTCGACGCCGCCCGGGCGGTCGACGGTGACGCGCACGGTGCCACCGTGGTGCTCGCAGTCGTAGAGCGACAGGCCGAGGTCGGCGAGCAGGGGCGCGACGAGGCCGGCGACCTCCTCTGCGATGCCCATGCCTGCACCTCCTCCTGTCGCCCGAACCGGGCCTCGTGAGCGACGAAGGCGTGGCCCGGAGGCCACGCCTTCGGTCGGTCGATCGAAAACGGCGATGGCGAGCATAGCCCCGAGGGCCGCAAGGCAGTCCGGCGCGGGGCGTCAGTACGCGCGGGCGAGGAGGGCCACGGCGCCCGGCTCGGCGTCCTCACGTGGGACCCCACCGTCGGCCGACAGCAGGCAGCGCACGGTGACGCCGTGCTCACGGAGCCTCGCCTCGCCGTCGGCGTCGAGCAGCACCTGCCAGGGCACCCGAACGAAGCCGTCGGCCGCCGCCTCGGGTACCTCGTCGAGGGTGGCGACGTCGACCGTGCGGGCGTCACGCTCGGCGATGGCGGCGGCCAGCATGCCGGCCTGGATCTGGTCGAGCAGGCCGGCCACGTGCTTGGGCAGGCCGAGGATCGGCGTGCTCTCCTTGGTCCGGGTGTCGCGGCGGACCAGCGTGACGGCGCCGTGGGCCAGGTCCCGGGGGCCGACCTCGACCCGCAGCGGGACCCCCTTCAGCTCCCAGTCGACCGAGCGGCGCCCGAAGCTCGTGTCGGTGCGCACGTCGAGCTCAATGCGCACACCGTGCATGCGCAGCTCGCGGGCCAGGGCCTCGGCCGCCTCGCCGGCGCCGTCGTCGCCCTTCACCAGCACCACCACCACCTGCACCGGCGCCACCCGCGGGGGCACGACCAGGCCGGCGTCGTCGCCGTGGCTCATGATGAGGCCACCGACCATGCGGGTGCTCGTCCCCCAGCTCGTCTGCCACACGTGCTCGAGGGCACCGGACTCCGACGAGTACTGCGTGCCGAACACCCGCGCGAAGTTCTGGCCGAGCTCGTGGCTGGTGCCCATCTGCAGGGCCTTGCCGTCGCGCATCATGGCCTCGCACGCCATCGTGTTGATGGCGCCGGGGAAGCGCTCGCGGGGCGTCTTGCGGCCCTTCCACACCGGGATGGCCAGCACGTCGACCATGAAGTCGGCGTAGACGTCGTGGAGGATCCGCTCGGCGAAGTCACGAGCGTCGTCCTGGGTGGCATGACAGGTGTGGCCCTCCTGCCAGAGGAACTCGGTGGTACGCAGGAACAGGCGAGGCCGCAGCTCCCAGCGCACCACGTTGGCCCACTGGTTCACGAGCACCGGCAGGTCGCGGTAGCTCTGCACCCACTTGGAGAAGTAGGTGTTGATGATGGTCTCGGAGGTGGGTCGCACGACCGCCGGCTCCTCCAGCTCCTTGCCCCCGCCGTGGGTGACGACGGCCACCTCGGGCGCGAAGCCCTCCACGTGCTCGGCCTCGCGGTGCAGGTAGCTCTCCGGGATGAACAGGGGGAAGTAGCAGTTCTTGACCCCGGCCGCCTTGATGCGGGCGTCCATCTCGGCCTGCATCCGCTCCCAGATGCTGTAGCCGTACGGAAGGATCACCATCGTCCCGCGGACCGGACCGTTGTCGGCCATCTCGGCCTTGGCGACGACGTCTTGGTACCAGCGGGGGAAGTCCTCGCCCTGGGGCGTGACGACGGGAGCCTTGGACATAGGTGGGCGAGGCTACCCGCCGGCCCGGCGAGCCTCGCCGGGGGCCTCAGCCGGCGTCGACGCGCTTGCGGACGAGCTCGATGCGCTGGGCGCTGTCGTTGGCGTCGTCACCCCGCTCGCCGAGGTTGCGGCGGCGGTCCTTGTCGGCCTCACGGGCCGCCAGCTCGGTGTCGGCCCGGGCGATCGCGGCGTCGGTGCCGTGCTCAACGATGAACTCGGCCCACTCGACGAGCGTGCCGACCATGTCGGCCTCGGGCACCACCGCCACGTTGCGGCCCTTCACGAACAGGTGGCCTCGCTTGTTGCCGGCGGCGATGCCGAGGTCGGCGTCGCGCGCCTCGCCGGGCCCGTTCACGACGCAGCCCATCACGGCGATCTGCAGCGGGATCTCCCGCTCGGCGAAGGCCGCCATGGCGTCGTTGGCCACCTGGATCACGTCGACTTCGGCGCGACCGCAGCTCGGGCAGGCGATCAGGTCGACGTTCTTGCGCTCCCGCAGACCGAGCGCTTCGAGGAGCTGGCGGCCGGCACGGGCCTCCTCCACCGGGTCGGCGGTCAGCGAGTAGCGGATCGTGTCGCCGATGCCCTCGAGCAGCAGCGTGGCAATGCCGGCCGTCGCCTTGACCAGCCCCTGCGGCAGCGGGCCGGCCTCGGTGACGCCCACGTGGAGCGGGTGGTCGGTGACGTCGGCCAGCTGGCGGTAGGCCTCGACCATGAGCGGCACGCTCGACGCCTTCACGGAGATCTTCACGAGGTCGAAGCCGACCTCGTCGAAGTAGGCGATCTCGCGCTGGGCCGACTCGACCATCGCCTCGGGCGTGGCCCGCCCGCCGTACTTGTCGTAGAGCTCGGGATCGAGGCTGCCGGCGTTGACGCCGATGCGGATCGGCACCTGGCGGTCGCGCGCCTCGGCCGCGACGGCCTTGATGTGCTCGGGCCGGCGGATGTTGCCGGGGTTCAGCCGCAGGCCGTGGACTCCGGCCTCCAGCGCAGCCAGGGCCATGCGGTACTGGTGGTGGATGTCGGCCACGATCGGCACCGGCGACCGGGGCACGATGCGGGCGAGGCCCTCGGCCGCCTCCGGCTCGTTGCACGTGCAGCGGACGATGTCGCACCCGGCGGCGGCGAGGGCGTAGATCTGCTGGAGGGTGCCCTCCACGTCGGCCGTCTTGGTGATCGTCATCGACTGGACCGACACGGGAGCGTCGCCGCCCACGGCGACGCTCCCGACGCGGATCTGGCGGGTCGGCCGGCGGGGATACCGGCCGAAGGCCTCGACCCTCACAGTCGCACCGGGCTGGTGATGTCGAGGTAGAGGTTGCCGACGAACAGCACGAGCAGGATGCCGACCACGAGGTAGGCGATCGGCATGAGCTTGGTGACGTCGGCGTAGTAGCGGCGTCCCTGGCGGCGGCCTCGGATCTCCTCGTAGGTGGCGATCGCGATGTGGCCGCCGTCGAACGGAGGCAGAGGCACCAGGTTGAACAGCCCGACGAAGATGTTCACGGCGGCGAGGAAGTAGAGCAGGTCGGCCAGCCCGTTGTCGGCCAGCTGGGCGCCGATCGACACGGCGCCGATCGGCGACACCAGGCGATCGCCGTTGCCGCTACCCGAGCCCGACCCGGTCGAGGTGTCGGTGTCGCCGCTGCTGGTCAGGGTGTCGACGTAGTCGCGCATGCCCTCGAGGCTGAAGACCCGCACGAGGCCGGTGACCGACTGCCAGGTGATGTCGCCGAACGTCTCGAAGGTGCCGACGACCGCGCCGGGGATCGACTCCCGCACGTAGGGGTACTCGGGCCCGATCCCGAGGAACCCGACGGTCTCGCCGCCCTCGACGGGCCGGGCGTCGAGCGTCGGCGTGAGCTCGACCAGCTGGCCGTCCCGCTCGACCGCCACCTCGACGGTCTCGCCGGGGAACTTGCGGATCTCGGTGCGGAAGTCGTCGTAGGTCTCGATGGCCACGCCGTTGACCGACACGATCTCGTCGCCGATCGCGATGCCGACCTCGGCGGCCGGGCTGTTGGGCGTGACGGCGCCCACCTCCCACACGTCGGCCTGTGGACGGCCGGTGAACGCGAGCACGGCGAACAGCAGCACGAGCGCGATGGCGAAGTGCATGGCGCTGCCGGCGACGGCGACGCAGAACCGGCTCCAGTAGCGCTGGGCCCGGTACGTACGGGGCTCCTCGGCCGGGTCGACCTGCTCGAGGTTCGACATGCCGATGATCTTCACGTAGGCCCCGGCCGGGATGGCCTTCACGCCGTACTCGACCTCACCCCGGCGGTAGCTCCAGATGCGGGGACCGAAGCCGATGAAGAACTCGGTGACCTTCATCCCGGCCCGCTTGGCCGCGAGGTAGTGGCCGAGCTCGTGCAGGAAGATCATCACGATCAGGGCGACCACCACGATGACCGCCCACCACGAGCCGAAGACCCCGAGGGCGACGAGCAGCGCCACGAGGATGCCGATGCGCAGCACCGCCTGCGGGCCGCCGCCCCCGGCGACCTCCTTCACCGGCTCGCCCTCCCGGTGGGCACCGCCGAGGAGGTCGAGGCGCGGCCGCGCGTCGGGCGGGGGCGGGGGGAGCGGCTGGCCGGGCTCGGGAACCGAGCCGTCGGGCCGCTGCAGATCCGTCATGGGTGCTCCAACCTGTCCTGGTCGATGCTGTTGTGGGCCACCGCCCGGGCCCGGGCGTCGGCGTCGTAGATGACGTCGGGGCTGGTTGCGGGGTTCCCATCATGCCGGGACATCACCCGTTCCAGAACGTCGGGGATCTGGGCCCAGCGAAGCCGCCCGGCCAAGAAGGCCTCCACGGCCACCTCGTTGGCGGCATTCAGCCAGGCCGGCGCCGTACCGCCGACCCGGCCGGCCTCGTAGGCCAGGCGCAGGCAGCGGAACGTGTCGAGGTCGGGGGGCTCGAAGTCGAGGCGCCCCAGCGAAGCCCAGTCGATGCGCCCGAACGCCACGTCGATGCGCTCGGGCCAGGCCAGGGCGTAGCCGATCGGCAGACGCATGTCCGGCAGGCTGAGCTGGGCGATGGTGGAGCCGTCGCGGTACTCGGCCATCGAGTGCACGACCGACTGCGGATGGACGACCACGTCGATGCGGTCGTAGGGCACGCCGAACAGCTCGTGGGCCTCGATCACCTCGAGGCCCTTGTTCATGAGGGTGCTCGAGTCGACGGTGATCTTCGGGCCCATCTTCCACGTCGGGTGGGCCAGCGCGTCCTCAGCGGTGACGTCGGCCAGCTCCGCCGCCGTGCGACCGCGGAACGGGCCACCGCTGGCGGTGAGCACGATGCGGGCCAGCTCCCGCCCCGGGCGGTCGCTGGCGCGAAGGCACTGGTGGACGGCGCAGTGCTCGGAATCGACCGGCACCAGCTCGGCTCCCGGCGTGGCCCGCAGCGGCTGCACGACCGGGCCGGCTGCGATGAGGCTCTCCTTGTTGGCGAGCGCAAGGCGCTTGCCCCGGCGAAGGGTCTCGAGGGTGACGGGCAGTCCGGCGAAGCCGACCACGCCGTTCACCACGACGTCGGCGTCGTCGGCCAGGCCGGCCAGGTCGCCGATGACTTCGGCGAACGGCAGCGCGGCGGCCGCCTCGGCCCGCCGCGACGGGTCGGCCACTGCCACCACCTTGGGCCGCACTTCGAGGGCCTGCTCGATCAGCCGGTCGACCGACGAGCCGACCCCGAGGCCCACGATCTCGTAGCGCTGGGCTCCCGCGGCGGCGTTGGCGGCCCGCACGACGTCGAGGGTCTGGGTACCGATCGACCCCGTCGAACCGGCCACCGCCACGCGCACCACGCTCACGGGAGCAGTCTCCCACCACGCACGGGTGCCTCGCCCTCGCGGGCGGTCACGAACCGGGCTTGACCACGAGGGTGAGGTAGTAGACCGACGGCAGCACGAGCAGGAAGCTGCAGAAGCGGTCGAGGACGCCGCCGTGGCCCGGGAGCAGGGTGCCGAAGTCCTTCACGTCGAGGTTGCGCTTGATCATCGAGGCCGACAGGTCCGACAGCGGTGCCGTGACCGCGATGACGGCGGCCAGCTGGAGGGTGTCGCTCAGGGCGTCGCTGTAGGCGCTGAGGCCGAAGAACTTGGCCACCACGACGGCCAGCACCACGCCGAGGCAGCCGCCGACGAGACCCTCGACGGTCTTGTTCGGGCTGATCCACGGCACCAGCGGCGTGCGCCCGGCGCCCGAGCCCACGAACAGGCCGAACACGTCGTAGGCCACCACGCCGATGGCCGTGAGCAGCAGGAGGCTCACCCCGTCGGGCAGGCGCAGGACCAGGGCGGCGTAGCTGCCGAGCAGCCCGACGTAGACGACGGTCAGCATCGTGACGGCGGTGTTGGGCAGCGGCCCGCTCTCGAGCGAGCCCGACAGCACGAACCAGACCAGCACCGCCAGCAGCGTGAAGAACAGCACCACGGGCAGGCCGGGCTCGCCCCGCCAGTAGCCGGCCAGCGGGAGCCCTGCCACGGCGACCAGGCCGGCGAGCGTGGCCGGCTGGTAGCCCCGCTCACGCAGCTTCTCGAACAGCTCCATGGCCGCCAGCACCACGACGGCGACGACGAGGACCATTGCGTACTTGGCCCCGAGCGCGAAGAGCACACCGGCACCGACGGCGAGCGCCACGCCGACCCCGATGGCAAAGGGCATGTCACGCCCACCGGTGCCCCGGGTGGTGGTGAACCCGGGGATCTCGTCGGGCCCGCCGACCGTGGTCGCCCGGCGGGTACCGGGAGAGGCGCCCCTCGTACGGATCGGCGTCACCCGGGCCGTCTCGCCGGTGGCCGGCCCGCTCGACGGGATCGACGCGCGCGACGGCTCGACCTCGTCGTCGAAGAACGGGTTGGCCGGTGCCGGCCGCTCGTCGAGGGCGCCGAGAGGGGCGTCGTCGGCGAACATCGAGAAGTCGAGCTCGTCTTCCTCGGTGTAGGTGGCGGTGCGGTCGTCACGCCACACCGGGGCCTGGCCCTGCAGCGACGACCACGCTGCCAGGTCGTCCGACGACGGGTCGTCGAGGAGGATCCGAGGCACCTCCCCGGTGGGGGGCTCGGTCCAGTGCGGTAGCGGTCCGGTGTCGTCGGTCCCGAAGCGCAGCGGCTCGTCGTCGTCGGAGATGATCGTGACGATGTCGGTCGGGTCGTCGGGGCTCGCGGCGCGCTCCGTCGCCTCCGGCTCGTGGTCGGCCCACCGCAGGTTCAAGTCGTCGTCCTGGGGCTCGTGCTTGTCGGCCATGTGGTGGTCCCCCTTGGGATCACGCCTTCGGCGGCGCCGTTCGACGGCCCCGCGCCCGGCAGCGCTCAGACCTCGAGGAGCTCGTGCTCCTTGCGGGCCAGGGCCTTGTCGATCTCGTCGACGTGGTCGTGGGTGATCTTCTCGAGCTCCTTCTCCGCCCGCTCGAGGTCGTCGGCCGAGATGGTGCCCTCCTTCTCGGCCGCCTCGAGGTGCTTGCGGGCGTCGCGGCGCACGTTGCGCACGGCGACCCGCCCTTCCTCGGCCATGTGCTTGACGACCTTCACGTACTCGCGACGACGCTCCTCGGTGAGCGGCGGGAAGTTGAGGCGGATCACGACGCCGTCGTTGTTCGGGTTGACGCCGAGGTCGGAGTCGCGGATGGCCCGCTCGACCGCTGCCATCGCCCCCTTGTCGTGCGGCTTCACGACGAGCAGCCGGGGCTCGGGGACGCTGAAGCCCGCCAGCTGCTGCAGCGGCACTTCGGCGCCGTAGTAGTTCACCAGCAGGCGCTCGACCAGGGCCGGTGTGGCCCGCCCGGTGCGCACGGTGGAGAACTGGCCCTGGACGTGCTCGATGGCCTGGTCCATCCGTTCGATGGCGTCGAGCAGGGTCTCGTCGATCACCCGACCAGCGTACCCACCCGCTCTCCTTCGAGAACGGACCGGGTGTTGCCCGGGGCGAGCAGGTCGAACACCACGATGGGAAGCCCGTTGTCCATGCAGAACGTGATGGCGGTGGCGTCCATGACGGCGAGGCCACGGTTGATCACGTCGAGATAGGTGATCTCGTCGTAGCGGGTGGCCGACGGGTCCTTCTTCGGGTCGGCGGTGTAGATGCCGTCGACACCGGAGTGGGTGCCCTTCAAGATGGCCTGGGCCTCGATCTCGGCTGCCCGCAGCGCAGCCGTGGTGTCGGTGGTGAAGAACGGGTTGCCGGTGCCACCGGCGAAGATCACGACCCGGCCCTTCTCGAGGTGCCGGATGGCCCGCCGGCGGATGTAGGGCTCGGCGATCTTGGGCATCTCGACCGCCGTCATCACGCGCGTCGCCTGGCCCACCCGCTCGAGGGCGTCCTGCAGCGCGAGGCCGTTCATGACCGTGGCCAGCATGCCCATGTAGTCGGCCTGGGCCCGGTCCATGCCGGCACCGGCGCCCTTCAGGCCTCGCCAGAAGTTGCCGCCACCCACCACGATGGCGATGTCGACGCCGAGGCCCACGCGCACGTCGAGGATCTCGGTCGCGATCTGGTGGAGCGTGGCGGTCGACAGGCCGAACCCGCCGGGCTCGGCCAGCGCCTCGCCCGACAGCTTCAGCACCACCCGGGACCAGCGAGGCGACGAGTGGGGGCTGTCGGGCGAGGAGCTCACGACCGCAGTGTTAGCCGATCCGGGCCGGTCAGCCGATCGTGACCTGCTCGTAGCGCACGATGGTGGCGCCGCCGAGCACCTGCTTGACCTGCTGCTTGTCGTCCTTGGCGAACGGCTGCTCCACCAGGACCACGTCTTTGTAGAAGCCCTGCAAGCGGCCCTCGACGATCTTCGGGATCGCCTGCTCGGGCTTGCCCTCGTTGCGGGTGATCGTCTCGAGCGTCGCCCGCTCCTTGTCGACCACGTCGGCGGGCACGTCGGCCACGTCGAGGTACTTCGGCTTGGCGAACCCGACGTGCACGGCGATGTCGTGGGCCAGCTCCTGGGTGCCGCCCTGCAGCTCGACCAGCACACCGTTGACGCCGCGGCCGCCCTGGACGTGCAGGTAGCTGTCGAGCACGTTGCCGGCGGCGGCCTCGACCCGCACGACGGTGCCGAGCTCGATGTTCTCCTTCAGCGTCAGCTTCAGGTCGTCGAGCGCGCCAGCCCGGGCCTCGACGGCACCGGGACCCCCGGCCGCCACGAGCTCGGCCAGCTCCTGGGCCAGGCCCTTGAACTGGTCGGACGACGCGACGAAGTCGGTCTCGCACTTCAGCTGGACCATGGCACCCACGTTGCCGTCGACGGCGAGGCCGATGGCACCCTGGGTGTTCTCGCGGTCGGCGCGCTCGGCCGCCTTGCCGAGGCCCTTCTCACGGAGCCACTGCTTGGCGGCCTCCATGTCGCCGCCGTTGGCCTCGAGGGCCTTCTTGGCATCCATCATCCCGGCGCCGGTGGCCTGGCGCAGCGCCTGGACGTCCTTGGCGGTGAACGACATGGGGGTCACGACTCCTGGGTGGTCTCGTCGACGATCACGACCTCGTCGACATCGGTGGTGGCCTCGTCGACGATCACGACCTCGCCGACATCGGTGGTGGCCTCGTCGACGATCACGACCTCGTCGACGTCGGTGGTGGTCTCGCGGGTGGCGTCGGGGGCCGTGCGCTGGGCGGCGATGCGCGCCTCGCGCTCGGCCATGGCAGCGGCGGCCTGGCGCCGGGCCTCGGCCTGCTGGGCCGCGATGGCGGCCTCCTGCTCGAGGCTGCGGGTCGGCGCGCTCGCGGCTTGCGGGTTGCGGCGGGAGCTGATGAAGCGGCCTTCCTCGACGGCGTCGGCGATGATGCGGCACATGAGGCTGCCGGCGCGGATGGCGTCGTCGTTGCCCGGGATCACGTACTGCACGAGGTCGGGGTCGCAGTTGGTGTCGACCACGGCGACCACGGGGATGCCGAGCTTGTTGGCCTCGGTGACGCCGATGTGCTCCTTCTTGGTGTCGAGCACGAACACGGCATCGGGGCGGGCCTTCATGCCACGGATGCCGCCGAGGTTGCGCTGGAGCTTCTCGAGCTCGCGGCCGAGGATGAGCGCTTCCTTCTTCGGCATGGCGTCGAACTCTCCCGACGCCTGCATGCGCTCGTACTCCTTCATCTTGTCGACGCGCTTCGCGATGGTCTCGAAGTTGGTGAGCATGCCGCCGAGCCAGCGCTCGTTGATGTAGGGCATGCCGCACTTCTCGGCGTACGACTGGATCGGGTCTTGGGCCTGCTTCTTCGTGCCGATGAACAGCACCGTGCCGCCGCCGGCCGACAGGTCGCGCACGAAGGCGTACGCCTGCTCGATCCGGGTGAGCGTCTGCTGCAGGTCGATGATGTAGATGCCGTTGCGCTCGCCGAAGATGAATCGCTTCATCTTCGGGTTCCAGCGGCGAGTCTGGTGTCCGAAGTGGACTCCAGCCTCCAGCAGCTGACGCATGGTGACGACCGGCGCCATGGTTCTCGTCTCCTCTCCTGCGGTTGCCGGCACCCCGCCCGACGCCCCTGGGGGCGACCGCAGGCGAGCGGAGCGCATCGAAATATCGTCGGCCCGGTCCCGGGCCGGTCGGCCAGGCTAGCCGCCCGTGCGGGAGCGGGGCTCGGCGGAGGGCACCAAGCGGGCTCTGGTCCGACCGGCCAGCAGCACCTCAGGGTCGAGGTAGACCGCTCCCCGGCGCACTCCCAGGTGCAGGTGTCCGCTCGAGCGCCCCACGACGGCGCCCCTGGTCACCCGCTGGCCGGCGACGACGACGACGGCCGCAAGGTCGGTGTAGGTGGTCCGCAGCCCGTCAGGGTGGGCAAGGGCGACCACGAGGCGGCCGCCGACGGGACCGGCGAAGGCCACGATCCCGTCGCCGGCCGCCCGCACCGGTGAGCCGGCGGGCGGGCGGTAGTCGATGCCACGGTTGCCCGGGCACCAGCGGCACGCCGGCGGCGCGAACCGCTCGACGACGGGGTCGGGCACCGGCGGCGCGTAGACACCGGAGAGCAGGGCAAGGGCAACGAGGACGGGCAGCATGGCCACTCCCTTCGTCGGGAAGCCGGAGGCCGAAGGCGAGTCAGGCGCGCGGGTGGGTGCGCTCGTGAACCGCGCGCAGCCGCTCGCGGCTCACGTGGGTGTAACGCTGCGTGGTGGCCAGGTCGGCGTGGCCGAGCAGCTCTTGCACCACGCGCAGGTCGGCGCCGCCGTCGAGCAGATGGGTGGCGAAGGTGTGGCGCAGGGCGTGCGGGTGGGTGGGCGACGCCGCCCGCCGGTCGAGCAGGCGGCGGACGTCGCGCGGGGTCAGCCGTCGGCCGGCACGGTTCAAGAACAGCGCCGCACCGCTCTCGTCGGTGGCCATCGCCGGGCGCCCACGCTCGAGCCAGCCCCGCACGGCCTCGAGCGCCGGCACCGAGACCGGTACCTGGCGTTGCTTGGACCCCTTGCCCCACACGGTGACCACTCGCGAGGTGGACGAGACGGCATCGACGTCGAGCCCGCACAGCTCGGCCACCCGCAGCCCGCAGCCGTACAGCATCTCGAGAACGGCGTCGTCGCGCAGGCGGATGGCCGGGGGGTCGGCGTCGACGGCGGCGGGCGGGTCGTCGAGGAGGGGCACGAGCTCGGCCGCCGGCAGGACGCGCGGCAATCGGGCCTCCCCCCGCGGTGCGCTGAGCGAACGGCTCGGGTCGGCCGGCAGCGCCCCGGTGCGGGTCAGCCAGCCGAAGTAGCGACGCAGCGACGAGGCCTTGCGGGCCAGCGAGCGCTTGGCGTAGCCGCGTGTGGCGAGGTGGGCGAGGTAGCGGCGCAGCACGAGCCGGTCGACCGGCTCGGGGCCGTCGAGGCCAAGGCGGCCAGCCCAGGTGACGAAGCCCTCGAGGTCGCTGCGGTAGGCGGCCACGGTGCTCGGCGAGGCCGCGGTGAGCGAGCGGCAGAAGTCGTCGAGGCGCCAGGCCATGCGCGGCACGGTAGCGACGGCCAGGTCGCCGGAGGCGGCTCATGGGGCACCGACCGCCTCGAACCACCCGCCCGAACGCCGGAGCCAGCCCTGGTGCACGAGCCGGCCGAGCGACGACAGCACGTCGCCGAGCGGCCGGCCCGTGCACCGGGCCACCGTGTCGACGTCGAGCACCTCGCCTTCGAACAAGGCGAGCACGGCGGCGTCGGCCGGGGCCGGGCGGGGACGCCGTTCGCCCCGGGCCGGTGGGTCGGCCGGTCGGGTGAAGCCCAGGGCCACCAGCACGTCGTCGGGGCCGAGGACGACGCGAGCGCCGTCACGAACGAGCTCGTTCGTGCCTGCCGCGGCTGGGTTGCGGGGTGACCCGGGCACGGCCAGCACGTCGATGCCACGGTCGAGCGCCTCGCGGGCGGTGAGCAGCGAGCCACCCGTAGCCCTCGACTCGACCACCACGACCGCCTCGGACAGCGCGGCGAGCACCCGGTTGCGCAACGGGAAGCGGTGGGCTTCGGGTGGGGTGCCCGGTGGCACCTCCGACAGCAGCAGTCCCCGGCCGGCCACCTCCTCCCAGAGGGCGGCGTGCTCGCGGGGGTACACGACGTCGAGGCCCGACGCGACCACGCCCACGGGCGGAGCGCCGCCGTCGGCCAGTGCAGCGCGGTGCGCCACCCCGTCGACACCACGGGCCAGCCCCGACACCACCCGCACCCCGTGGCGGGCCAGCCCGGCCCCGAGGAGGGCCGCCATCTCCCGCCCCGACTGCGTGGGGTTGCGGGTGCCGACAACGGCGCACCGGCGCCCGGCCAGCACGCCCGGGTCACCCCGGGCGAACAGCACCGCCGGCGCGGCGTGGTCGGCCGAAAGCACGTCGGGGTAGCCGGGCCAGCCCTGCACCACGACGCGCACGCCGAGGTGCACGCAGCGCTCCCACGTGCGAGCGGCGGCATCGGCCCCGGCCACGGCCTGCCACGACGCCAGGACGGCCAGCGGGTCGGTGCCGGCCGCCGTGCGTGACGGGGCCAGCCCCCGGTCGCCACGGGTGAGGCGGGCCGCCACCTCCTCCGGTGGACCGACGGCCAGGAGCTGGCGCAGGCGAGCCGGCGTGACGCCCGGGAGGCCGGCGAGGTGCGCGGCCCAGGCTTCCGGCGGCAGCCCGGCGCTCATGCGACCCGCCGGGCCAGGTCGAGCGGGTCGCCCCGCAGCTGCAGCGCCTGCTGGATGTCGTCTTCTTCGAGCCGGCCCGAGCGGCCGTCGAGATCGGCGACCGTGCGGGCCACCCGACGTACGCGAGCCAGGCCCCGGCCGGTGAGGCGCCCGACCTCGAGCTCGCGCCGCAGCACGGCGGTGGCGGCACGGTCGAGCGGCGCCACCTCGTCGAGCTGGGCCGAGGCGACGGTGGCGTTCAGCGCTCCCGAGCGCTCGACCGCCAGCACCCGAGCCGCGGCGACACGGGCCGCGGCCACCGCCGTCGGCTCGCCGCGCGGCACGTCGAGCAGCTCGTCGACCGACGGGCGGTTGATGCCGAGGCGCAGGTCGAACCGGTCGAAGATCGGGCCTGAGACGCGCTGGAGGTAGCGGGCCCGGGCCGCCGGCGGGCACGAGCAGGCGCCCGGCTGGGTGGCCAGCCCGCACGGGCACGGGTTCATGGCGGCCACCAGCACGAACCGGGCCGGGAACGTGACGGCCGCCCGGGCCCGAGTGACGTGCACGACACCCGCCTCAAGTGGCTCGCGCAGGCCGTCGAGCACGTCGGCGTGGAACTCACCCAGCTCGTCCATGAAGAGCACCCCGCCGTGGCTGAGCGACGCCTCGCCCGGCCGCAAGCCGCTCGTTCCACCGCCGACGACGGCCACCACCGACGACGTGTGGTGGGGCTGGCGCAGCGGTGGGCGGGTGATGAGGCCGCCGGGCGGCAGGGCCACGCCGGCCGCCGAGTGGAGCATGGTGACCTCGAGCGCGGTGGAGCCGTCGAGCGGTGGCAGGAGGCCGGGGAGGCGCTGGGCCAGCATCGTCTTGCCGCTGCCGGGTGGGCCGACCATGAGCAGGTGGTGACCGCCGGCCGCCGCCACCTCGAGCGCCCGACGCGCGAAGCCGTGGCCGCGGACGTCGGCCAGGTCGGGCGTCGGACCGTCGTCGGGGGTCGCCGGCGGGTCGGCGACCGTGGGCCACGGCGCCTCGGCGGTGAGGGCCTCGACCAGGGAGCGCAGAGTGGGCACGCCCCGCACGCGCCCCTCGGCGACGATGGCGGCCTCGTGGGCGCACTCGGCCGGCACCACCACGGTCGGCTCCTCGACGGCACCGGCGAGCGGCACCATGCCGGGGACCCGGCGCACCGAGCCATCGAGGCCGAGCTCGCCGACGAAGGCGTGCCCGGCGATGGCCTCGGCCGCCAGCGCGCCGACCGCGACGAGCACGCCGACGGCGATGGGCAGGTCGAGGCCGGCACCGGCCTTGCGCAGGCCGCCGGGAGCGAGGTTGACGGTGATGCGCTGCTGCGGCCACGGGAGCTCGCTCGACTGCACGGCGGCCCGGACCCGGTCACGCGCTTCGCGCACGGTCTCGTCGGGGAGGCCGACGACGGTGAAGGTGGGCAGGCCCTGGGCAACGTGGACCTCGACGTGGACACGGTGGCCCCGCGCGCCGAGAAGGGTGGCAGAAGGGATGGACGCGAGCATCGGCGCTCCTCACGACGGAGGCGGGAGGGAGCGGTACGGCTCCGAGCGCCGGACGGACCAGCGGGGGTGACGGTAGTCGAGGGGTGTCGCAGGGATGCCCCGACAGCGGGCGGGTCCGCTGGTTGACTGGCGTGGTGGCCGTCGCCCGCACCGCTGCCGCCCTCGTGGGCCTCGCCATCGCCGTGGCGGCGTGCGGGGGCGACGACGCCGACGGCGCCGCGTTCTGTGGCCGCCTCGAGCAGCAGCAAGGCCTGCTGTCGGGGGCCATCGGCACCCCGGCCGAGGTGAGCGCGGCCGTCGAGGCCTTCCGTGAGCTGGGCCGGCTGGCGCCGGCCGCCATCGAAGAGCCGTGGGACCGGCTCACGAGCCTGGTGGAGGAGGCGGCGACGCTCGATCTCGCCCAGCCCGAGGCGCTCGACCGGCTCCGCGACCTGTCCTACGAGAGCCAGGGCGCCGCCGACGACGTGAGCGACTGGGCCAGGGCCACGTGCGGGCTCGAGCTGCGCCCGGCCACCACGCTCGGCCCGGTGGGGGTCATCCCGACCGAGCCGGCCACGGCCGCCGGCTAGGCGATCTCGCCCCGCTTCACGATCACGTGGTCGATGAGGCCGTACTCCTTGGCCTCTTCGGCGCTGAACCAGCGGTCGCGATCGGCGTCGGCCACCACCCGGTCGAAGGCCTGGCCGGTGTGATGGGCGATCTGCTCGAAGAGCCGCTTCTTGGTGTAGGCCATCTGCTCGGCCTGGATCTTGATGTCGGCGGCCTGGCCACGGATGCCGCCCGAGGGCTGGTGCATCATGATCCGGGCGTTCGGCAGGGCATAGCGCTTGCCCTGGGCACCCGCGCACAGCAGGAACTGCCCCATCGACGCGGCCAGGCCCATCGTGATGGTGGCGACGTCGCAGGAGACGAACTGCATCGTGTCGTAGATCGCCATGCCAGCCGACACCGACCCGCCCGGCGAGTTGATGTAGAGCCAGATGTCCTTCTGCGGGTCCTCTCCCTCGAGGTACAGCAGCTGCGCGCAGATGAGGTTGGCGATGTCGTCGTTGACGTCGGTGCCCAGCATCACGATCCGGTTGCGCAGGAGGCGGTTGTAGATGTCCATGCGCCCGTCGGGGGCGTTGGCGTCGAAGGCCTGGATCTCGGGGAGGGTTGCCGGCATGGCGCGGAGGCTACCGTCGAGGCCGGCTCAGCGGCGCCGCCCGCTGAACACCACCGCCACCCGCTCGCCGGGCGCCGGGCGCTCAGCCAGGAGCCCGGCGAGGCCAGCGGTGCCCGTGTGGTCGGCGTCGATCGCGGTGTGGGTGCGGGCGAGCTCGTTGGCCTCCAGCACGAGCGTCTCGGGCACCACGACCGCCGTCCCGTCGCTGGCCTGCAGCCCGCGCACGATGCCGAGCCAGTCGTAGGTCTCGTCGTCGAGGATGCCGCTGGCTGCCGACCGCGGCTGGTCCTCCCACGGCCACATGCACTCGCCCCAGCGGCGGCCGGCCTCCGCGCCGATCCGGCGGGCCTGCTGCCACGCCCGGGCCAGCGGCGCGCAGCCCTCGGTCTGCACCGCGTGCAGCCGCGGATGGATGCCTTCGTCGGCGGCGGCCAGGGCGACGCTCGTGGCGAAGGCGCCGCCGCCCACCTGCACGTACCACCGGTCGAGCAGGTGGCCGAGGGACTCGAGCATCTCCCAGCCGATCGTGCGGCCGCCGTCGAGGCACAGCGCGTTCTCCGGGCCCTGGACGGAGAACGGGACCGAGCCACCGGCGACCGCCGCCCGGAACGCGTGGACGCACGGGTCGCCGGGAGGGTCGCCGGCCCGGCGCGGGCACACCGTGATGGCGGCGCCGAGATGCTCGAGCGCGCCGAGCACGTTGGGGTGCGCGCTGGGCGGCACGAACACGTCGAGCGGCCAGCCGGCGGCCGCGGCGAGGGTGGCGGCAGCCAGCGCAGCGTTGCCGCACGAGGCGATGGCAAGGCGGGGCCGGGCACCCGCCGTGAGGCCGAGACGCTCGGCCGCCAGGAGGTGCAGGAGGATCGTGGCGAGATGACGGGCCTTGTGGCTGCCGGCCACGTTCCCGGTCTCGTCCTTGACCCACACCCCACCGTCGGCGGTGAACCCGAGGGCGTCGCTGAGGGCGTCGGCACGGGCGAACGGCGTCTCACGGAAGCCGGTGCCGTCGACCGCGGCCACGGCGGTGTCGAGCTCTTCCACCAGCGCCACCCGGGCGTCGAAGCCCATGCCGTGGGCGTCGGCGAAGGCGGCCCAGGCCAGCTCCTCGTCGAAGCGCACGAACGGGTGAGGATGGTCGTGGGGCCGGAAGGCCGCGAGGGCCCGCACGCGGTGCAGCACGTGATGACGGTCGTCACCGTGCGGGCATCGCCACGGCCACGGGGCCGCAATCGGCACCTCGGCCGCGCAGGCAGCGCAGCGCCAACCGGTGACGTGCACCCTCAGGCCAGCCCGCTGCGGGCGTTGAAGTCGGTGATCAGCTCGTCCCACACGGGCAGGTACGACCGCAGCCCCCGCCAGAACGCCTGCGAGCGGCGAGCCTCGAACACCTCCAGCGGCGTGCCCTGCTGCTCGACCCACGTGTAGTAGCCGAGGTTGAACACCCGGGTCCGGTCCCGCTCGCCCAGCTCGACGATGTGGTCGGTGTCGGCCGCCGCGAGGTGCTCGGCGAACACCTCGGCCGCGTCGACCTCGCCGAAGGTTCCGCCGAAGCGGTGCGCCAGCGTCTTGTCGCGCTCGCTCGGGTAGAGGGCGGCGCCGTCGGTGGCGACCGTCACCACGGCGTCGTCAGGGCCGAGGTCGAGCAGCTTCACCGTCTTCACGGCAGCCAGCACGTTGCAGATCGACGAGAAGCCGAAGTGCTCGAGCACGGCCACCACCTCGGCCGGCACCTTGCGCCGCTCCACGAGGTAGCGACGCCCGGCCTCGGTGTTGAAGAGCACGTCGAGCTCGTCGGTGGCACGGTCGCTGACGGCACACACCAGGTCGGTGTTCATCACGTTGTGGATCAGCGGGATGTGCTTGTCGCCGATCCCCTGGATGTTGTGCTCGCCGAAGCCGTTCTCGAGCATCGTCGGGCACTCGAGGGCCTCGGCCGCCACGATGCGGGTGCCGTATGCGTCCTTCAGGCGGTCGCCGGCCGCGATGGTGCCGGCCGAACCGGTGGCCGACACGAAGGCGGCCAGTCGCAACCCGGGGTGCCCGGCCGCGACGTGCTCGAACACCCGCTCCAGGGCCCGGCCGGTGACCTCGTAGTGGCCGAGGTGGTTGCCGAACTCGCAGAACTGGTTGAACACGAAGTTCGCCTCGTCGAGGGCCAGCTCGTTGCAGGCGTCGTAGATCTCCTTCACGTTGCTCTCGCTGCCGGGGGTGCGGATGACGTCGGACGGGTCGATCACCCACCGGTCGAGCCAGTCGAAGCGCTCCCGGCTCATGCCGGCCGGCAGCACCGCCACCCCACGGCTGGCCATGATCCGGCTGATGGCCACGCCGCCACGGGCGTAGTTGCCGGTGCTGGGCCAGATGGCCCGGTGGCGGGTCGGGTCGAACTGCCCCGTGATCACCCGGGGGGCCAGGCAGGCGTAGGCCGCCAGCACCTTGTGGGCGTTGATCATCGGGAAGCGGTCGCCGAACACCACCACCACCGGGCTGGCCACGCCGGTGAGCGCGGGTGGGAGCACCACGTGCTCTGCCAGCTCGACGAACCCGGGCTGGCGCCCCTCGATCGGGTTGTGCCAGTGGACGCGCCACAGGTTGGCGGCGTCGGGGGCGTCGCGGTCGACGCCGGCGAGAGCGGCGAGTCGGCCGGCCGGGATGGTGGCCGGGTCGGCCAGCTCGGCGAAGGTCGGCAGCACGATGCCCCGCTCGCGGAAGCGTTGTACTGAGCGCTCGAGGGTGCCGGCGTCGGCGACCTCACCGACGAGGCCGAGCTGGCCGGCCAGCGCGCCGGCGTCAGAGGTGATGGTCACCGGCTCAGTCTGGCAAGGCGCCGGCGCACCTGGGCACCTGAGCCCGTGTGGCCAGGGACCCGAGCCTTGTCTCGCCCAGCTGACCGGACCTCCCGGCCACCTTCGACAAGCGACGGCTTCGGATATTCTCCCGGCGTGCTCGCGCTGTCCGACGCCAAGCGCCGCCTCGTGGAGCGGCTCAAGCGAGTCGGCACCGCGACCGTGCCCGAGCTCTCCGAGCTCTTCGGCCTCACCGATACGGCGGTGCGCCAGCACCTCGAGGCGCTGGAGGCCAACGGTCTCGTCGAGCGGACCGCCACCCGCGGCACCGGCCGGGGCCGCCCACCGGTGGGGTGGCGCCTCACGGCGCTGGCCGACGACCTGTTCCCCGACCGCCACGGCGACCTCACCGTCGACCTCCTTGCCGGTATCCGCGAGGCGCTCGGGGACGAGGCTGTCGACCGTGTCATCGACGCCCGGCTCGCCGCGCAGGAGCGGACCTACCGCGCGCTCGTGCCCTCCGACGCGGCGGTGCCCGTACGCGTGCGGGCGCTGGCCGAGCTGCGCACCGCCGAGGGATACCTGGCCGAGGTGCTCGACGACGGCGACGCCCTCGTCCTCGTCGAGCACCACTGCCCGGTGTGCGACGCGGCGCGTTCCTGCCAGGGGCTGTGCCGCAGCGAGCTCGAGCTGTTCCAGCGGGTGCTCGGCGACGACGTGAGCGTCACCCGCGCGAGCCACCTGCTGAGCGGCGACCAGCGCTGCTCCTATCGGGTCAGCGCGCGCTGATCACCACGCATCGTCCGGGGGCATCTCGCTCGGCCCGACGTGGGTGTCGAGCCAGCTGACCACCGGGTCGGCCGCTGCCCAGGCCGCCTCCACCTTCTGCCTGGCCTTGGCCGTGTGGAGCCATGGCTCCACCGGCCAGCTCCGCAGGACGATGAGGCCCTTGCGGCGCAGGAGCTCGACGCGAGGGTGGTCGCGGGCGTAGCCCTTCGGCGCCGTCTTCAGCTCGCCGATGGCACCGGCGGCGTAGCCCTTGCGCTCGACGGCCCGCACGAGGGCGGCCAGCTCGGCACCGTCCTCGGCGTCGACCGCGTCGCGGAAACGGGCCAGCTGGTCCTTGGCCATGTCGTAGTAGCCGGCGCCGACGAGCAGCCCCTGGCTCGACAGCTGCACGTAGTAGCCGGCGCCGCCCTCGCTCTCGCCGTAAGCACCGCAGTGCTCCTTGTAGGGCGTTTTGTCGCGGGCGAACCGGACGTCGCGGTACGGCCGGAAGAGCTTGAGCGGCCGGTAGCGCTCGGCGACCTCATCGCACAGTGCCTGCATGGGCCTGCGCACGGCGCGCTCGTAGACCTCTTTGTGGGCCGCCCAGTAGGCCTTGGTGTTGTCGGCCGCCAGACCCTCGTAGAACGTCACGGCTTCGGGCGGGAAGCCCTGGAAGGCCACGGCTACTGCTCCACCGCGAGCGCCGGCACGGCCCCACCCTCGGCCGAGCCGAGCGCGGCAGCCTCCGAGCGCCGACACCTCGCGAGGACTCGGGTCATGGCCTCCCCCCAGATCGTGGAACCGGCGACAACGTACCGTCGACGGCCGCGCCGCGCCCGAGGCGGATCTAGTTTCGGCGGCCATGGCAGAGCTCTTCCTCGGTCGCCACGTCGACCCGGCCACCCACGAGCGCACCGACGCCGACGTGCGGTTGGCCACGTCGGACTTCACCACGCATGGCGTGATCGTCGGCATGACGGGCTCGGGCAAGACCGGTCTGGCGCTCGTGCTGATCGAGGAGGTGCTGCAAGCAGGCGTCCCGGTGCTGATGATCGACCCGAAAGGGGACCTCGGGAACCTACTGCTCACCTTCCCCGCCCTCGCCCCGGCCGACTTCCGCCCCTGGATCGACGAGTCGGCCGCCAACAAGGAGGGGCTCTCGCCCGACGACTTCGCCGCGGCGCAGGCGACGCAGTGGCGCAACGGGCTGGCGCAGTGGGGCATCGACGCGGCGCGCATCGGGGCACTGCGGGCGGCGACCGGCATGACGATCTTCACCCCGGGCTCCACGAGCGGCGTGCCGGTGAACATCGTCGGCTCACTGCAGGCCCCGGCCGACATGAGCGACCTCGAGACGGTGCACGACGAGATCGAGGGCTACGTCACCGGCCTGCTGGGCCTGGTGGGCATCGACGCCGACCCGCTGTCGAGCAAGGAGCACATCCTCCTCGCCAACCTCGTGCAGACGGCCTGGACGAGCGGCCACGACCTCGACCTCGCCCAGCTCGTGGCCCAGGTGCCGGCGCCGCCCATCCGCAAGCTCGGCGTGTTCGAGCTCGACACGTTCTTCCCCGAGAAGGAGCGCATGGCGCTGGCCATGCGCCTCAACGCGCTCCTCGCCTCGCCGGCGTTCGCGGCGTGGTCGATGGGCACCCCGCTCGACATCGGCGCGCTGCTGCGCACCCCCGACGGCAAGCCGCGGGCGGCCATCGTCACCACGGCCCACCTGTCGGACGAGGAGCGGCAGTTCGTCACGTCGCTCGTGCTGGCCAAGCTGGTCACCTGGATGCGGCGCCAGAGCGGCACGAGCGACCTGCGGGCGATGCTCTACATGGACGAGGTGGCCGGCTACGTGCCTCCCACCGCCAACCCGCCCACCAAGAAGCCGATCATGCTCCTCATGAAGCAGGCCCGCGCGTTCGGCGTCGGGGTCGTGCTGGCCACGCAGAACCCGGTCGACGTCGACTACAAGGCGCTGTCGAACGCCGGCACGTGGATGATCGGCCGCCTGCAGACCGAGCGCGACAAGGCCCGCCTGCTCGACGGCATGACGGCGGCGGCCGGCTCGGTCGACGTCGGCGCCGTCGGCGACACGATCAGCGGCCTCGGCAAGCGGGAGTTCGTGCTCAAGCGGGCCGGCAAGGACCTGCCCGAGGTGTTCACCACCCGCTGGGCGATGAGCTACCTGCGAGGACCGCTGACCCGAGACCAGATCGCCCTCCTCATGGACGAGCAGGTGCCCGCTCCCGGGCCTGCGGCGCCGGCCGCGCCGCTGCCGCCGCCGGTGGCTGGCTCGGCCGCTCCCCTGCCACCCCCTGGTGGGCCGGCGTCGCCGTCGCCGGCCGAGGCCACGGCCGGCGGGGTGCACCCG